>JAAUYG010038914.1_pt1 | contig 11331 bp, 2 predicted proteins | sample 7278091 | NCBI WGS metagenome assembly JAAUYG01 (sample SAMN14350201, study PRJNA611818) | marine sediment metagenome | isolation source: surface marine sediment (0.6m) | place: French Polynesia: Moorea | collected 2018-08 | reverse complement strand
GAAAAAATGGTCTGGAGATATGGTGGATAGCTACCTTTCCACAAAATTTGGCATTAATTTGCTTGATGGTTTCTGAGAAAACGCGTTTTACGGACGGACGGACGACGGACGATGGACGGACGACGGACGGACGACCGCGCCACGGCATTAGCTCTGCTGACACAGTCAAGCAGAGCTAAAAATCAATTCTAAAATCTTCTTGGAAATCTGCACGAAAATTCTAAAATAATGTACATTTCTATTCTTTCTTTTTTTTATCTTCCTTAACAATTCAAACAAATTAATAAGTTTAATCAACAAGATTTTCTAAGATATACGCGGTAAATACTATACAGATCAACAAGACACTCTTAATAAAGTACTGAGAGATACATGCAAACCGAATATGTCCTTGAAAAAGCGCATGCCCTAATAGATGCCTGCAGCAAAAAAAAAAAAACACATCACATCAAATTCATACCATTAAATGCCTGATAACCACGCGGACCACATGGTTCCGGACGACAGACTTTACTGTGGAAATTAATAGACGTGCAGCCAAGCCCTTGCACTTGCGCACTGTGCTTCTATTAGGACATATACGGTATATATGCAAGTAAAGGCACTTTAATTAAGTTAATTACCCTACAAGATCAATTAGTAACAGTAGATTGTAATTCAGACCAAAATTTCTCTAATTATTATTCAACATGAGTTAATAAGACCATACCCTCCAATGTACACACCTTTACAACAGTATATGTAGTTTTACGATAAATAAAATGTAATTAGTACCTGTAAATAACACCATATACATGCCTGTACAGTAACAATGGCAACAATATACCCTAAGTCTATATACCCTGTTCATGCGGGGCGTTTGTTCGTTTTCGTGGAACTGGAACTGGCGGCCGTGGCACCGACACTCTGTCATCACCATTAGCAAAATTATTCCTCTGCGAGTGCAAGGGATTTTCTGTTTCTAAGTCGCAAAAGTACAATGTTAACATTGATAACTAGCATGAGGCATCATCTAGCAAAAAGCACAACACACATACATGCAATATAAAATAAATGAAAAAGGGTTTTCAGTTAAAATTCTTCACAAACTTCTGAGAGGACCCATGAGAAGGGACTATACATGTATATATGCTCATTTTGTAAGTTAAGTTTATTACAGATTTAACTGTTAAGTTAAATGGCATGTTCAGTAAAAGCACTACGTCATACGTGCTGAGATGCATGAAACAATATTCTATAAGACATGGGTGATTGTTTTTAATATATATAGTTTATTCCTTGAGATTCTCTGAGGATCTTAACAAGAGGCCCAGGGGCCTTGACGCTCTGCTTGAGGATCTTAAAAACACATGCAATCAAATTCAATCGCAAATTTCAAACCTTATATATACACATACTGAATCATCTGGCAATCAGTGTCAATGAGTTCGTTGTTGCTTTTCCCTGTCAATCATTATCATCTTTTACATATTCATCACATTTCCCAATCCCCACCCCCGTCAACTAATTTGAATATTCATAGTTCTCTGAATATTATTAAATTATATGGACAAACCAAACCTATACAGTAAACGCCCTCTATCATGGTCACCCTATTTGTCAAGAACTGTGGCCACATTAGAGAGGTGGCGTTTGGTGAGAAGGAGAAGTAATAAAGTCATTATATTTACATGTATTACTAATGGCCAAAAATCTGGCCACATTAGGGAGGGTGACCTCTCTTGAGAGTGGCCACTAAGAGAAGGTCTACTCTACATACATTATCCATTTTATAATATGACAAATCATTTTCATGGTCAGGAAGTCGGCTTTGTTGTTATATACAGATAACTGTCATCAAATCAACACAGAATTATTGTTACGACAGTTGATATGTGATTGGAAATGACTTATTTATCACAAACAGCGAAAGTACCTCATCTTACAACTGGCAAAGAAGCTCTATTTGTACATTAAGTGCTGGAAAGCCACTTTCCTTCATTTCCTTATTTGGGTGCAATATACTCAATATATACAGTGAAAGTTGTCTTTAAGACCACCTGAGAAATAGGGACACCCTGAGAATTAAGCACAGCTACTCCGGGTAGCTACTTTACTCCCTAGACGTACTGATTATGTGGAAATGGACCTGAGAAATAAGACCACCTCGGAATTCGATCAGGACAGTTTTTCTCAGTCCCTTGGGTGTCCCTAATTCCCAGGTTTCACCGTATGTAGTAGAGTAGAGCCAAGCACTTCTGCTCCATCCACAGAGCCACTTTTAAGCTGGATCTTCTTATTAAAGAAGACTTAATGGAACAAAATTATAAGAGCTCGATCCATACACACTTTAGAGAATTTGATTTAGTTATTATAATGAGCTTTTCAGTAATTAAAATTTCTTTCTATATTAATTTGCAAAATTAAACCAGTCCAACTCATGCATGGAGTAAGAATTAATAACAAGGCAATATATCCCATCACCACTGTTACCTAAAAAGTCTCCATATTCTTTAGGAATCATGATATAAATCCATTAATTGCACGATGACCTTTTGTTGCGTAAATCATAAGGCACGAAATGAAAACAAAAAAAAAACCTACTGGAACAACGCCTTGTCAAAATCGCTTTTCTTTTCTAAACCGTGACTTAGTAATTAATATCACATACGGTTTTATGAGCTTATAATGAAGCAGTAGGTATACATGTAATAGTAGTGTTATAACACCACTTGAGTCCTTGCAAAAATAATTCAACAGTGAACTCATCCGACAAACCTTAATTATATTCAACCAGTTGTCTTTATGTTGAACAAAATGAATACATTGCCAGTGCCAGAGGTAAATCATTAAAGACGTTAATTAGTTATTAAATTATTTAAAGGTGTATATATTACAATCGGTACAGCCAAATCTTTTGCACAAGCCAACAGGTTTAATGAGTTATGCTGTAATGCTACCATGATTACACTCATAGCAGCCAGCACTCAAAAGTGGAAGAGGTTTAAAACCGGAGCTATATATAATCCCAGAAAGAAGCATTAAGTTCCAGCAGTCTGTTATTTCCTCCAACACCACTTTGTTTGCCTATAGGAATCTTCTCAATAATTTACCGTCAAAAGCAGGGCGTCAGTAGTCATATATTAAATTCCTACATTTAGATACATGTAATTTAATATTTCTCATTTTCATGCGTTATAGACATGATGGACACAGAAAGCTTTCATAAATTGAACAAGAAAATCAAAATTTGGTCTTGACTAGTGGTTTGAGCTGGAGAGAAAACAATTAAACCACACAAACAAACAAAAAATGCTAATGATGTATTTATATATACTGACTGAATATGTATATATATAATTCATGTAATTTCTGTTACTATATATATTACATGAGATCATGGTATCATATCTTTCGTGTTTTAGTCAAACACAATTTAACAATGTCTGCGACTCGGTTTTAACTATATATATACGTGCATTTTTACAAAAAAGAAAAGAAACAGAATTTATCAGTTCAAAATTTGTCAGAAGGTCTCTTATCAGTAATCATGGCAATGTTTCTGTCTTTCGACTCAAGTTTCTTGAACATATATTTCAAATTATGTCTGTTTTAAACAATTAACCACTGAAATGTCAAAACCTTGGCTTGATAATAAAATATGTATATACAATAATTATTTTTTATTTTTGGTAAATTATCACACATAGAATAATTCACACTGATTCAGTTGCTAGATACATTTAATAAATGCATTGGCTGTGCCAGCTGGGAACAATTAATCCCTGTTTAATCAACACATAAGCAATTAAACCCAAGGCGCAAGTCAGAATTCCTGCTTTTTGGCCGTTCAGTAATTAGTAAGCAAATGAAGCAGATGAGAGAGAAATGAAACACAAGTGTATATACAAATTTATATACCAAGAGTGGTCTGGCCTATAGGCGTTTCTTCTTCTGCCACAGTTTCTCGTTTCGATCTGGCCCGATTCTCGTCCACTGCGATCAAGATTATACACATACGGACATCACTAAGTAATATTAAATGCAGCAGCAAATTTAGATTCTGATTGTTTTCTTCCTCAAAAAAATGTACACGTACCGGTACATACAAAGTTTCCGTTCACAAGAGTCAAGAGACAATTCCAATTAAATGTATTTTCGATCGTTTCACATGATTATTGGGTTAACTTACATATCCATGTTTACAGCAAAATAAACATTATAAATCCTGACAAAGATTGTGTGAAAGTTTAGAAAGAAAATACTACTTGATGAGTCAGTAAGCAAGCTACATGTAGGTTAAGATTTTATTCCAGATTTTGGGTAATAATCGCTCCACTTTGAAGTGTCGGGGGAATTAAGACAGCAACTACAATAGAACCTGTCTTGAAAGACCAAATATTCCTGGCAGGAGGTCCTACATTTCAATATATATAAGTGAACCTGTCACCAGAAACCACCTGCCTTGAGCGACTGCTTTTTTGGCCAATGGGGTGGCCTTTCAAGACAGTTTCTATAGTACAGTGAAAAAACTGTCTTGAAAGACCAAATATTCCTGGCAGGAGGTCCTACATTCAATATATTAGTGACCTGTCACCAGAGACCACCTGTCTTGACAGACCACATTTTATGGCCAATGGAGTAGGGGGGCTTACAATTATTAAAGACAGGTTCCACTGTAGCCGCCATTGGTGTCACCCCATATGGACCTTGTGACAAAAACAGTTGAACCCTGCATGATGACTCAGTACTCTGCTACTCGTCAGTACTATTTTCTTCCTCATGTTATGAATCCAGATCAGTCCACAAACAACTTTTAAATCATGCAAATGATTAAAAAAAGAGTAAACTTTATCCCTGTAAAGGTCAGTTTATCTTAAGTTTATGACAGCCATCCGAACCTGGAAATTTTATACATGTATCTGAAATAACAAAGGAGTAGCCAACAAGTGCCAAAAAATTTATGCAGGTCTCGTACCTGATACAGGTAAGGAAATAAAATACTGGTCAGATACCAGATCAACTGAGCAAATGTGATATAGACAGCTGCTCACGGCTGTACGTGCTTTCGTCATGAGGTCTCGCATTTCATCCAATTCATCCCATCCTGATTAGCAAAACTCGAAAAATGAGTAGTGGTGCACATATCATTACAACAATATACATTTGACATACAGTAGTCCCTCTATTTTACAACCCTCTATTTTAACACCACCCTTGCTTATAAGACTGCTTGATTTGGTCCCAAAGGGCAATTTTCTGTGTTTAATGGCATTTATTTTAAGACCACCTGCAATATAAGACCACATTTTCTTGGTCCCATGGGTGGTCTTAAAATAGAGAGACCACTGTATATTGTATATGTATTACATGGTAACACTCAACCTAACATGCATGTTTGATACACTTCTGAAGGTTATATACACACAAAGCTAAAAATAACTTTATTCATTCTTTTGTAATAGCAAAGTAAGAGGAACACCTCATCATGCTCATCTTGCAGATAATAATTATTATCACTCGACTATAAATTATTTACTTGTATTGATTTATTTCTTACTGCAATATGAATGGAGTACATAAATTAGTTATCACAGCCATATATAGAAGTCTGTGTAATGGACAATGGACGTGGACCATTAAATATCACAAATTTAACAGCTTTTAAGTTTTGGTAAAAGTTATTTTCTTCAGAACTTATAATAAGGTTAAAAATTAATAAAGTCAGTCAGGTATTGTTAAGTAACGCACTTAACGGTCCAGCAGTATACCAACAAGCCGCAGGTTCAACTTTACTGATGTGCTAGCCATGTACATGTACACTAGCCTGGACATCCCAGTTGTCATCGATATCCTGAGCTCCAACTGGTGTCACATGATCCAATCCAGAAGGGTCATGTGACACCAACCACCACTAGTTGCCATCCCCTGACGAAGGCAGATCGAGACATTCTGCCGAAAATTCAGGAATTTTTCCACCATAAACTGACTCGGTGAGCAGAATGTGTGATTAGAGACCAAAAACATTCACTCCCCAAATATATCAAACAGCTTAAAGAGGTCACAAGTACACTGCAAACTTGATCAGTCTGTAAATTTAAGCCAATGGGTGACTAACTAGGTGACTATCTACATGATCTAAATTTCCTTAGATCCTGAAATGAAATTATTATGCACCAGGTGAATCTCCCAAGAGCCCTGCTCAAGTTTTAAAGCAGAAATGCAGCTTGGCTATATTAATTTATGTAATTTCGTTATTTTACGCTGCGTTGCATGCCAGGGGTTGCTAAATATGCCCTAATGGCATGAAATCGAAAAGCATTTGGAGTGATTATGCAATGTTTTTTTCTTTTCTAAAGTATGTCACGAGCCTTGTAACATTTTTATTATGCCACGAAGTATGGTTATAGCAAGTCTGAAACTGCTCTATATATGTACCGGTAGTTAAATAATGTTCTACTTGATCATAAAAAAGTGGAGTGTGTCAACTCTATCATCAGACCGTGATGTGGCAGCGGATGAATATAAAACAGCTTTCCCGACCACCTAGCTACCTGTTAGAACTAATAGAATGTATGCATTGCTTTCTATGGCAAATTAAAGTACAGTAGTCCCTCTATTTTACAACCCTCTATTTTAAGACCACCCTTACTTATAAGACCGCTTGATTTGGTCCCACAGGGCAATTTTCTGTGTTAAATGACCTTTATTTTAAGACCATCTGCAATATAAGACCACGTTTTCTTGGTCCCATGGATGGTCTTAAAATAGAGGGACCATGCACTGTACTGAATCGTATCGGCTTACTTTAAGGTGCAGCTGCGAGTATTGTCTTTATGCGATTCCTTGACTTTGAAGCAATGTTATGAACTGAATATTATGTGTACATGGATATTGGGAAGAAAGAAGTGTAGTTTAATATTAATACAGCATACAGTCTATGACCAGTACTGTTTCAGTGTGGATTAATTGGATCTCCTTACCCATGCTCTGGGTTGACAATGCCCCCCCCCCCCCCCTGTGATTGCTACTCTGCTACTCACTCTGTAACGCATGCTTAAAATTACGTATATTTAAATTTATATCGAATTTTACAGTTTATTCACAAATCCATCACACTGTACATGTAACTTGACTTGGAAATTTTATATGTTCACTTTTCTGGCCTGCAATATAGTGCATAATTCAATTCTTCACTCATTCTAGGTATTTAGTGCTGCATTCATGGATTTGTCTCTGTACCCGTCCAGGGGGCCTCCTAAAAATACATACGCACATACATATGATGATTCATAACATATGGAATGTAAACAAACATTAGCCCTTGAAACTTCCAAGATGTTGGCACAGAAAAAAAAAATGCTCACTAGCACATGATACTCAGACATGTGATACCAATGAATATGAATAAGCTGTTGCCCAACACATGTCACTTCAAATCATGCAGCTCTGCATGTATCATTCATGTGTATTTAGACATATCAGTGATACTTCCTTGATAATAAATAACTGTTTACCTAGCTTTGAGGAAGTGTAGATTTAAACACTAACTCTGAACAAGCCTAATAACCTTAGGAGCCTGGAGTCCATATCCAAAATAAATAAAATATATATTTTTAATAATTTTAAGTGGTCTCCAATAGGAATTGACATTGCGATTATGCAACTATAGTTCACATCCACAATGCGTAAGTCACATTAAAAGCATACATGTAACAATCAAGCTTAATTACAGCGGCTTACCGGTATTTGATAACGAAGATGCTTGAGTTGACTTATAAGAAATAAAGACCAGGAAGTCACCGGGATTCTGGCGGGAATTGAGATGGAAATTTAATTTTCCAGGCAGAACAGTCGGAGCAGGATACAAAAATCCAGGCATATACTCCTAAGTGTTATCTCCAGGCGGATATTGAGTCTGCCTTTTCAATGTCCAGGTGGAGTTCGCCTGAACATAAGGCAGACTCCACCTGGACTAGGGTCAAGTCTGTATCTACTGTCCAGGTGTTGTTCGTCGACTCGTTATCGAGTATGACCATAGCAACATGAGGTGTTTAAGGGGTGGGGCGGTGTATCCGTAGGTGGCTTGTGAGGCCAATACGGGCATGGAAACCGCTTCCACAGGTTGGACACCAGTGGGAGGGGCCCCGCCCTGTTGGCTAAATAGTCAGCGCGAGCTTTGCGTGTTCGGCGTTTGTCTTTGGCTACGTTGGAAGTTTATTCTCTGCGTGGATGGCGCCTTTATGAATCAGGTTTTGCCAAGTTGGTCTGTCCAACTACCCATTTGTGGAATTTACGGACCCAGACAGGAATCTGCCTGCTGCCTGGGCGAAATCCAGGTGGACTCAGCCTGGATAACAGGCAAACTCCAGTCTGGGGGAATTCTTTTTTGTATAGGGAGTATATACATCAATGCTGTTTCCTGATACTAAAACCCATCAAAAGCTTGAAGCCAGAAAGCTTACATTACCATATAAAGAGTGCAACACACACATGTATTGTAAGTGCACTGGGTCGGCTTTTGAACCATTACCGAATTCCTTCAGCTTGCGGTAAGTTTGTAAGATTACTGGGACAGCGCAGGTTTTGAACGGTTGTACAAATACTGCGGCTTTGTCGAAGGGACATCTGGTTTCTGGAACAGGCAGGAATTAAATGCTGAACAAACAGAATACAGACCACCTGTAGAAAAAGACCATCTGCTTATAAAGACCACATTTGCAGGTCCCCAGGGGTATACTTTCCATGTTATTGTACCTGTATATAAAGACCACCTGACCTGTGTATAAGGGCCATATTAGAGGTACATGTAATCATTTATATGTAACTGTTTGCCTGTTGAGAACCTTGATAAATAAAAGTTAAAAAAAAAAAAAAGGAAAAATACCGACATTTTGTTGGTCCCTTAAGGGTGACCTTTATATACAAGTGTCACTGTATTTAAAACTCTAGCCAGATTTAAACACACAAGTTTTCCCAGTTCCTCACAAGGAAATAAGGCAATTTAGCTGAAAATACAAACTACGAAATTCACATATGCATTAATCCCTAATTGGAATGCAATGAGAAAACTGCATCAATACATGGCATGACCCTGAAGGGAGGCAATGGGCGAGGACAGTCCCCCCCCCCCCCCTGCCGGGCATTTCTCATTTCTACAGTGGGACAATAGTGTTGAAGGAGCTGTAGCAGCTAATTAACTGACTTGGCGTAGCTGGGAATCCACAAAATGGCTCCACAGGGACCCAGGGCTGAGAGTTCAGACCGTTGTTTATATTATATCACCACAAGATTAGTCAGCAGGTTGACTTCTCCAAGGTCATGGTATACACAGCCCACATAATATTACATGTATCTTAGTATGAGAGGATTTTTTAATAAATGTACTGTCGGCCTGCCGGGAGCCCACTGTCAAATAATTATCGTCCACCCCCCACAATTGTGGTAATACAGAGTTTATTCACACTTTCATTTAAGGCAATGATACACACGAAGGCCATTCAACTGATGATTGCGATAAGAGTTCATCCATGCATGAAAGTGCCAGCAATCCAGATACCAATATAGCTAACAAGCTGGACACCTCATTTTTCTTAAACTTTCTTAACAATATAATAATACATACACTGGTCCCTGCGATTTAAGACCCCTCTATTTAACAATTCCCTCCATTTTAAGATCAGCCGTTAGTGACACCATTCTGATATTTTCAATATAAATACCCCTCTATTTTAAGACCACCTCCCATTTAAGACCATATTTTTCTGGCTGAAGGGTGGTCTTAAAATGCAGGGACCACTGTATATTATCAATATATGTATTATTATATTGAGGAACAGTGACAGAGAGTTCGCTCAATTTGCAGCCCTTTATATTAAGACCATCTTGAATAAAGATTGCATAATTTATAATGAATAATAATTTATAATAAATAATTTATTCACTGTATTGCATCCCAGGCTTGAAGGTACTGTATAGAGCGCAGCAAAAAAAAAAAAAACCAACAAAAAACAGGTGTAATTTAATCTTTAAAAGTGCTGGAAACTTAATTATGACTAGATAGTTGCAGCACGTCGGTAATATGACAGAATAATTAAACCGCGGCCGGGTAGTGTAGTGGTTTAGCGTTCACCTGGCATGCAGGAGGTTGGTGGTTCGATCCCCGGCCCCATCAAACAAAAGACGTTAAAATTTGAGGGGACTGTTGCTCTGCTTAGTGCTCAGCATAAATGAGTCAGACTGACTGGCCGGCTCGGAGTCAGGATCATGGTCTGGGTTGGGACATCACTGCCTACCCGTGGCGTGGTGTTTCAGTGGGCTAGCACTATAAAGACTGGCCGCGGGTCGGACTAGCACAAGACCGGTCCAGCACATGCACACCACATACAAACACGACCTTATTCAGAGACCAAGCCATTGAGCTTGGCAAAAACCTTGTTCCAGTCGCGATAAGACTGCAAAATTGTCAACTGCGACTTAAAGCCCTGATCACTCACTAATTTATTTCTTTTTCACAATTCCACATTTCCATTTAGATCAAGTATATGAAGTAGTTGATGGACACATTACTGATATTGGTAAAACATGCAGAATGATGACCAATGAGGAATGATATCGTATTCGCCACAAACGAAACGTTTTGTGTGAGAAGGAAGTATAACCATAAAATGACGTATTAGTCACTTGGTAATTGGTATATGTATTGGTATTCGCGATATAAATGTTAGAGCGCCTCTATCTTTGTAACACAAAGACAAAAGGCCCTTGAACAGGCGGCCAAAAACCTTTGTCTATGCCCTCTAAAGCCGTCTGCAGGCGGTAGACGGGCTATGGTGGAAACGCTTTTCCCATTTGAGCAAGAAAGCAGTGGACGTAGAGCGTATACGTCACACAGAAGATACGTCATAAAGCGTATACGTCACAAAGAATGAAAGAAACAGAGGATGAAAAACGTGATTGAAACCATTCTTGATTCTTTTCTACTGTCTCTGGCTACCGCACCTTGATACAATTTGCCAAGCAGTTATAAATGTACGTAGTTATCAGGCTCTTCGGTAATAGGGTATATTCAGCATTTTTTCCTGGCAAAGGTATTGCCTATAATTGCTGTTTTATGCAGCGTATTTGCACACTATAGATGTTCAGCTGACAAATGCATAAATTATGTTAATTCCTTTGGAGCTTTGAGTGAGTGTGGGAAGTAATCATAACCTTGCTGCTTACTATCAGTGTTTTGTCATGCTGCAGCCGAATTGCAATCGGACTAAAATTTTATCCACATTTAGTTTAAATGTTGCCGAATTGCAATCGGACTAAAATTTTATCCACATTTAGTTTAAATGTTGCCGAATT
>JAAUYG010035892.1_pt1 | contig 11331 bp, 12 predicted proteins | sample 7278091 | NCBI WGS metagenome assembly JAAUYG01 (sample SAMN14350201, study PRJNA611818) | marine sediment metagenome | isolation source: surface marine sediment (0.6m) | place: French Polynesia: Moorea | collected 2018-08 | reverse complement strand
GGGCAGTAGAGATGGCATGTAAAGTGCAGTACCCATCACTGCTGACATCTTTAATCTCTTGACCATATTCACCAAGATATCTTCAAACTTGACTCCATGGATTTCCAATATGACACATATTTCCAACATGTTGCATTGCAGAGTAGCGCTGGGAACATGATATTCATGTCCTGCAGTTTTATATATGGGCCATTTCCATGTATTCACAGCCTTACATTTGTAACTCAATACATATCTACGCCTGGAGTACAACGCATTGCAGATTCACACACAAAATTTTATCTATGCACTCAACTTTTACACCCAGTTACAGCATATATAACACTACACCTTTGAGAAGACTTTGCAACTCGGGCAGCTATAACGATATTGACATGTTTAATGTTCGCGGGTATTAATGTTTGCGTTTTTTGAGACAGTATCATGTTCGCGGGATTAATATTTGCGGTTAGCTCAGGTCTTGTTAATTATTTAGGTACACATGAATTATGTTCACTTTGCGGATATTCATTTTTGCGATTTAAAGATGGTCGCTAATTTCGCCAAAAATCCCTCGCAAACATTAATGTATTTACAGTATTGCAACTAAGCACCCAGTAACAGAATACTTATTTATACGTGCGATTTAACACAGGTTTAACCATGCCTTGAATATAAAAGTAGCACTACATATTTACACAAACAGTATATTAATGAACATTTCCAACGGTAATATACAACTCCAGTTTCATACCCGACATTTAGGCACTGGTTACTTTCATACGTGTAAAGAATTTCACCCGTGCACCTTTCAACACAAGCAGATGCAGCACCTTCACAGCAAGAATATGATAGAGCAGAGCAGTCTCCGTACAGGAAATTGCATTATGTAATGTATTTATTACCCCATTAGTATGATCTATGCTGTTAATATGCCAACACTGTGAGAGAAATAATTACGGTAAAGACAGATTGGTCGACACTATACTGTCTGCGTCTGCAGTTGTTAAAAAGATTTTAGAAGACTACAGGGGTGTATGCGGCTTGTCTAGACTCGAAATATGATCCGGGGACACCACCAGGCACGAAAATCTTTATCGAAAGAGAGTTGACCAACACAAGATTGTTTCTCCAATTTAGAGTTAATGGCGCTCCTGTCCGCAGTTGTCAATCAATATTCCATCAATCCTCAATCAATGCAAAATATATACATTTGAATTATGCCGATTTTTAGTACCCCCCACCGGTTTTAAAGTGCTCAGAATTTTTGAAGAGCGCTGTGCATAGTGACAGAAGTGCTAATTTAAAAATACAATATATATTTATATCTATATTATAATACTTAATAACATTATTGAAGGGGTAGATGAGTTGCATGTAGTTGGTGTATGGGCGCATCGCTAGCATAGGCGCTTGTGCATCCTTCAATGCTAGCTATAAAACCATACTATAATTGATCCCGGCAGCTATGACACATAAATGGGAGCCATTGGCATAACAATGGTACCCCTGTCAGTTTTCCGCACAATACCACCGACTGGTTTAATGTAGGCTGAAAGGGATGCTATATACTTAAATACTATATAGCACGTCACTTTTATATGCTTGATTTTTCTTTACACTATAAACATGGAACTCTTTATTGCCCGCAAGTTGCTTCCGTGTTTACCTGTTGGATAGATGTGCCTCGAGGTCTGACCTTGGTAACACCTCCTCACAGTAGTCCACGTTCGGGCAGACGACCAGCAACTTGTCCAGCAATCTGCAGTAACATGAAGATACTATTATCGCAAATCTATGATCCTATTTCGTTTGCAGTATTATAAAAGCGGCAATGGCATGGCCATCATCGCAGAAATCGATATCTCGTTACAGCTGCCTCTGAAAACTTCTAGACATTTGAGTGTGAACCTCAGGGAGCCTCTCCATAATCATAGTTGCGTGTCGTTATCGGAAAGAAATTGCGACAAAAAGTAGACGACAAAAACACTCCCCGGGGCAAAACACAGAGTTCTTCATAAACGAGTCTGCAACCCAAGCCATAAGTCGTGATACAAAAAAAAAAAAAAGAAGAAGAAGAAGAATCTACATCAGACGTAATTGACAAATTCGGCCAGTATAGCCAGGAAATTTGTAAGCTCCTCAAGACCTACATAGGCAGTTAATCAAAGGCATCTGCCATCGTCTAACTGTCTGCCCCCGCAATAAAAAGGTGAGTGGGTGAGTGCCGTTTTGTATTGCTTCTGTCATTTTGGACAGGAAGCCAACTCCAGCAGCACAAGTGCCACACAAACAGGATCTAGTCAACCAAAGATGAGTAACAACTAGACAGTCGGTTGCTGTGCAACGCGATGGGGCATCGCGATTGGCCCACAAAATACCCATTTAACGCCCCGGGAATGTTTTTTTAGGTATTTTTACCCATAAGATAGCCATAAAACTGTGCAGAAAATTACCGCATCGGAAAAAAATATTAAACTTGCCATGAAGACTACCAATAAGAAGGTTCCTAAAATACCAGCGTCGGCAATACAATGTTTCCTTCATTGTGTTTGGCCCCTAAGAATGTCATTTTTGGCGGCAGAAGGAGAACCCCATAAGGGTTTCCCGCTGAGGATGGGGATGCCCCAATTAGCTGGAGTACGCAATGCTTTTTACTTCCATGAACTCTTAGCCGGATGTTGGCTAAATAACATCTTTTACCATAGAGTTATTTCTGAGAATTGTTCCTGGAAAAAACAAGGAAGTCCGTGTTAATTGTTCCGGGTGTTAATACTTGAAATAGTAAGAGTGGCTAGCAACTTCAGCTTAGAGATTATACAAAGTTCGTTGAGTTTCCGTAGTGTCTCAGCCATTTTGGACAGGAAGGCAATTCCCATAACACAACTTTCAGACAAATAGGGTATTGTCAACTACAGAAAATGAGTAAGCGAAGTGTTGTGTGTTCGGTAGCTCTGTAAAACTGGTTTTGGCCGGTTGCTGGCTGAGCAACATATTTGCCTACCCTGATATTTGGAACGGTTCCTGGAAAACCAACAACTTACGGAATATTTCTCTGCTAGATAACACGTGCTTCGGTACAGACGAAGTATGCACACTCAGTTCGTATCGTCTTAAAAGGCTTACTTTTAGTATAAAATCTCCCCAAATTTATCTCTTCTACGTAATGCTCCCTGTTTTAACACATACTGTATGGCAAAATATTTATAAAAAAAACATTCTCTGTGTGTTTGAAATTAAAGCCTTGTATCATTGCCATATTTACATTGTCTAAGAGTTGCCATTACTTCCATATTAAGAATATGTCTACGTGGCTATGCGATGGGGCGCTTGAGGCCTCGCAAAAGCGAATCCCTTCACTGAGCCAGAATGCAATAAAAGCCCTGATAGAGGATGAACATAAGCAAAAATCCCACACTCTGTGCAGTATACGTTTTTACGCCGCTTTGATTGTGATAGATTTCGGTTTCCAATTAAGCTGATCTTCACTAAACACAGATCTGCCAATTGTTCTTTCTGGTTTGTGGGTTTATGGGTCTCCCAAGCATGAATATTGTCCCACGCCAAATCAGGCGGTTGGACTCTTTACGCCGAATACGTTTAAGGTTCTATCAACCCCGATGGGACATCCCTCGGTAAGCAAATAAAACCCAAGCCTTCCAGAAGACATAAAAACAACGACGACGGCTGTCCTACTGTTCGAAGACACAATGCCCTGCCCCTAGACAGCGGATCATCAATCCACATTTAACGAGCCTTCTCCATGGATCCCCTCCCGTTCACGAAATCCCAGGGCGGGGGCTAAAATCCACTTTGGGCGCCGGTTTGTCGACGTCTTACCGCTAGTTTTGCGGATTACGCCGGCGATTAGTATTAAATCGGTGTAAAACCCCAAACTACTCCACCGGCGAACACTCGGAGATGGCGGAGGGATTAGAAGGTGTAATTTGAGTAATGGAAGGACCCCCGGACTCCGAAACAGAAAAATACTCAAAAAGAAGTTCTCCTTGCGGAGTTATATGGGATGATGTCAGTGGAAAGGGATGACCCTTCACCAAGACACTGGTGCTCCTATAGACGAATCTTTAGAAAAAAAAAGAAAATCTGGGAGAATACAATTTGAAAATTTTTGTTCGAAATGGTTTTTGCTTAAAAATGGAATCCTATTAACACGGGTTAACACTTTTAATTAGTACGGTCATCGGAAGACGTCAACTGAATATTGCCGAAATTGACCTCCAGACGTCAGACGTGTTGTAGTGGAGCTGCGTGTAATGAAAGACTATAGAGATTCCAGGTTCTCTTTATGTGTGGCCCCCACAGTCCTAAATGCCATTTTAGGTCACGTTTTAGGTCAGATTAGCTTGTAATTTGCCCTGGAAAATGCGCTATATGGCATTTTCATAACCCCAGCTCTCGTTCTGTATAGCTCTTTGATAACAAGCGCCTTCTTCCAATCCTTTAAAATCTTCAGAGCCGTTGAGTTATGGCTATTCGAACTACGATGATTGGCCGGGATTTGTCTGTCCCCCCGGGGGAAATACGAGCGCATTGGCAAATTCAGCAGACCGGTGTTAATGATTTCAAAGGGCCGACAAAGAAGCCTAATGACACTCTATGGCCATCTTCGCGGCACAAAGGAGACAGCGTATGGACAGCCAAACGTATCAATTTTCTGTCAACCGCTAGAATTGGATTATCTTTCTGCTCCGAAGCCTGGACGAGTTATAACGGAAGCGACGAGACAGGGATATTGTGTATCCGAGCCTGGCATATTGTGTATCCGAGCGAAGTGGACAAATCCTTCTTGGCAGCCGGACAGAAAAGAAAAACGGCGACAGAAAATCCTCCTGGAGGCGAGGGAAAGGAACCTACGTGCACGTCAATAATGGTCAAGTAGATGCACGTTCTCAGTACATATTTGCAAATATAAATAGACCAATGTAAATATGCATATATTACATGTTTATATGCACACAACTCATCCATGTGGGATGTGATGTGACAACAGCACCCAAATGTTTGGGTTCTTTTGTGGTCCCCAAGTTTCTTTATTCCTGACCACAAAGTGTACGTGAAAATCCAAAACATTCCATACCGCATAAGCTGGCCTGGTCCCTTCCAACAACGAAATGGGGTTCAAAAACTTGCACGTTCGAGTTGTAATTAGCACCCAGCTTCCCAGCCTAGGAGACTGTCAGTATGACCACCATTGAGAAGAAAGAAGGCCATGTTTTGGTCCTTCAAATTAGAGCGAAGGCCATAGGTCCTCTGGAATGAAGCACAAGAAGGCCATCTGTGATGTCCCCCAGTCTTTGAAGCTGCACCTTGTCCTGAAAAAGCAGTGTGGATTTCGCGTGCCATCAGTGTGTAAAAAGGTTGGACCTAGACGATGTGCTTTGGGTGTCTGTGAGATTCACCGTTCTGACAATACCAGAGCTATATGCGAGGTTTTTTTTTTTTATTGTCGCCATACCCGTTTAGCATTACCTCACCTTCCTTACATGTAATCATATAGAGATCTTCCAAGATTTGGAGTTATGATAGTCCATAACCACCCTTTAGAAGCTATGGGAGATCCAGCCTGTCTCGTATTTACCGGCGGCTGTCGTATTTACCGGTTCATGAGTATTAAATTTGTGCCGAGAGCTTATAGGAGTCCTTCAAGAGCAATGCCATGAAAAAGAGTTTGGTAGATGGTAATTACCCCGGCTAGGTTCGGACCAGCGAACGTTTGATTGAACGTTTGCCCCGTTTGCGCTACTAAACGGCTGTTCGCAGCGAAAGTTTGCTAAACGGAACGACACGAAAAATCGAAGCGTTTGCTGTAGCGAACAAAGACTGCGACGCCCATAATCTTTTTCATAACGCAAAACGTACCCTATACATTCATCAAGAATACTTTTGCCGTAGTTCTACCTTACACTTTTACAAATACTTTAGTAGTATCAAACACATTCTGCAACTCTAAATTTACTTCGGACCAAAGATGTGTTCCCATATGAATAAAACTTTTTTTTTTACCTACACTGTGTTCCATTTATGTACTCGGGGATCAGGTGAGGGAGGAATTGGGAGATATTACAGCCACATGACCGTTTGCTAAAAGATCGTCGTTCAGCGAGGGGACCGTTTGCTGTTGCAAATAGAAAACGAAATGTTTGCTGGTTTGAACGCAGCCCAGATATAAAAGTTACGATTTACAAATGCGCCATATAACATCGTCTACAGCATCGTCTATATTCGTTTTATCAAGTCATTAAGTCGACCGCAGCCAAGACTTCCGGCGGTTCCTCCAGACATCACTGTCCTACATTAGCGACGAAAGTTCCCTGATATCGTTTGCTTATCGTTGTGTCCCTTTTCAGTGTGTCTACGAAGCTGGTTCTTGGCCGACTTCCCCTTCGGTGTCCATGTTTGGGCTCTCATGGTACTAAACTTCTGCGTGCTCAGCTCAGGATGTCGATGTCAGTGTCCAGCCAGCTGGGGTCTCAGTGATGCTACCTTTCCACATATTGCGGCCAGCTTGCCGTAGCCGTTGAGTGACTTCGCCTCCCTCACAGCCACAAAGTAGTATAGACTCAGAAAAAAAAGCTTCTTCAGCTCTGGTTTCATACTGGAGGACCAGATCTTGGTCATCCCTTGTAGGGCTTTCCAGGCTTGAGCTTTCCTGATTGCAATGCCGTTCGTGGAGCAGTCAACCCAAAACCGTGGCCCAGGATACATGTATTTGAAATCTGCTTTCCATTCAACTTCTGTTCGATCTCGAGTATGCAGTGGTGGTGGGTTCTGTATATTGTACGCCAGGGAATTGGTTTTGCATTGAGACCAAGTCCAACATTCTTGTATTGCGTTTCTACACGATTGAGGAGTTCCTGGGCCTCCTTGATCCCGTCATACAGCAGGGTGATGTCATCGGCAAAGTCCAGGTCTGCCAAGTCTTCCTTTGGGTGTCTTCTGGATTTTCGTAGTGTTATCGTGAAGCCGAGGTCCTCCTCTTTGCCATTCATAGCTCTCCCCAAAGCGTAGTCAAGCACGATGATAAAAAAAGAAATGGTGCTATGGTGTCTCCTTGTAGTGCTCCAGCTGTGATGTCGTACAGTTCTGTCTCCCCGTCTGGTGACATTACCCTCGTCTAAGTGTTGGTGCACATCTTCTGGATAGCGCTGCGAAGATTTGGCAGTATTCCATGTACACTTTAAAATTTTCATCATTTTGCCTCGATATGGGTGGAATCAAAGGCCCTCTTGAAAATCATGAATGTGATGATGGACGCGGCAGATGGTTTGCTTTGTCGCCTTCAGTGGCCCTTCTTAGGATCAGCATTTGCGCCACGGTGACTCTTTGGGCGGAAGCCGTTCTGATGTGTTCTGAATCTGGGGTCAAAAACAACTTGTATGCGGTTGAGTATCAGACGGTTGTATATTTTAGCTATGATAAACGCTCTGAAAATGCCCAGTTTTTAGCTCATGGAACCCAACTGAGTAATAAAGACGAGAAGGCCATGAGTTGAATATATAAGTGACAATTTGGCCCTTACTATGGAAAGAGCTAACATATTTTTCCTTCGCTGGGCTAAATTGTTTCCGATTGGTCGAGACAAGTGTCTTAAAAACAACTTTTCCTGCTATCGCAAGCACAGCTATTCAATGTGAGTAGCAGCTGTGGTTATAGGACACTGTCATCAAAGTGAAGGTGAGACTCCCAGACATGCGGATATACGTGAAATATATGTGAAAGGTCGCAGGTAGAAAACCCATTCAGGTTACAGCGGTCTAGTCAACAACACAAGGATGTGGTCATCTCATCCATAATGTAAGCTAATGTAATAACCAATGTGCAGAGAGTGGAAATAAACTCTACCATATCTACCATGGAAATAAACTCTAGCATGTCTACCATGGAAATAAACTCTACCATGTCTACCATGGAAATAAACTCTACCATGTCTACCATGGAAATAAACTCTATCATGTCTACCATGGAAATAAAACTACATGTAATATGTAGCAATCGTTGGGAGTAGAAAAAAAAGAATGTAGTGCTGTGGTGTACCACGGTATTAAAACCAAATGGAAATAAAGGAAATGATTGTAATTCTACAATTGAATTAAAACTAATAATTAGACAACCAGTTTGGGAGTAGGGGAAAATGGCTCGTAATTTTGTGGTGTTCTTATCATACAAATCTACAAAGGACGAGGTTAATTGCAACTCGATTTCTATTAATGCGAGGTATGGCTCAATAAAACCGTACAATACTAAATCACACAAACAGACACCAAACATGCCCCTAAAAAGTTTATACAAAGACAGACTAGATCTATACAAGGATGGCTGGCCGCTGGGGTATTTTCCGGCTGAAAACTACTAAAACTGTCCCATACAGCTAAGGCGGGATCAAGACAACCCCCACAGGGCGCGTTAGGCAAATCATCAGCACGGATACAATATACGCATCCTAGCTATATCCTCGCTAGTCGCAGTAACGCTAAGTAAGACATACTCAATTCTCGGGACGCATCCCAGACCATGAATACGGAAAGAGAATTACTCGTCCCGGACCCTACAAAAATAGCCAAGGATTCAAAGCGGATCTTTCTCGTCTTTATATACCGGGCTCCCAGAAGCATACAGCCGTGGAAGATAAGCGGAGCCAAAGAAAATAAAGCACGGGACTTCTTTTCTGCAGACCATGCTTTTGTCTCTCCCAGAAAATGAAAACTACATGTATATGAGAAGGAATCCCGGGGAAGTAATGTCCGCGTTAAGCTTGGGGGGTTTTCCCCAGAGTGGGAGAGGGAGACAGAGACACTCGAAATTCCAGCCCTTGATCCTGACCGTACCAATGATTGCCGCATTATACACGGGATTAAGTCGTCCCCGGGAATTTGTCATGGCGACCGCTGAAGGAAGCGGGAGAGATAAGCCCCGTGTCATATCCGGAGTCGCGAGGCCGTACGTTCTGCTTATGAGGCATAAATTCATGAGGGCGAGGGAACGGAGAGCGACTGCGCGCCGCTTTGTGCCTGAAATAGATGGGATGCATTTGGGGGTTGCATAATTAGGGCGCACAGGACCAAAATGCCTGGTATAAATTAAAACGCATACCACAACACTTTATATACATGATATATACATGTGTGCTTCATTTTAAGGTTTTCCATCGGTGTTGCTGAGGCATGCGACTTGTATATTGTAACTAACATTTACTCGTCGGCATGTAGATTACTTCAGTTTAAAAGTCAAACATTGTATTCCATAAAATTAGGTACATGCAGTGCCAACACTTTTCATTGTGATCTAAGGAAAAGAAATGGACGAGTGACTGTAGCCAGAATGCACATTGTGCCACCAGAATTAGTTCGGTTGGAAACCTTTGTGCGTAGCGCATTTGCTTTCAATAACAAAATATGGGAAATTATGAGAGGGTCAAGTTGCAAAAATGAATGGTAAAAATGGAACTGAGTAGTAGCCTTTGGCACTAAGCACTACAGGCACCGTACTAAACATCAAAATAACAGAAGCCCACATCAACTACTAGTTGATATGGGCTTCTGTTATTTTTGTGTTTGGTATCTGGTATCTGTGCTGATTGATAACTAGCACAGATACCAAAGACGAAAATATAACGTGTGTAAAATATAAAGTCCATATTAACTAGCACAGGTACAAAAAGACGAAATTGTACCAGAAGCCTATATCACAGTACAACGGTAATATACACGAAAATAAGCCCAGATCAACATACTTTTTTTTTTTTACTTTAAATCAAACCCGAAACCCAAACCTAATCGAATTACAAATAGCTGGATCAGATGGTTTATTTAGGACGGGATTCTAGCACCGTATACAAGTATATATGGGCTGGGCGTGTAAGAATGCCCAGTAAAGCGGAGAGCATCGGTTGCGTAAAAGTCATAAAGAGATTAATAACGATTACAAAGAGTAACCAAGGACAATAACTCAAATTATGGTACAATGAGCTTACACAGGCATGGTGAATACATGTGGATTAACGGAGGTTCACACACCAAATGGATTGTTTTGCTAGGGCTGGTCTTCGCTTCTGCGTATTTTTTTAACGTGAATGAAAAACAACGATGGGACAGTATAAAAAGGATGACAGAATTGATTGATTGCGTAATCTTTTCGGAATAGGCGTTTTATTTGGCGACGGATATAGTTTCCATTTAGAGCCTTATACGCGGATTTTTTAGGTGGGTCTGAATAACCAGGACATTTTCAGCAGGCCATTCATCAAACTCGGACAGCTCCTGAAGCCCGCGAACATTTATTCATAAATATATACCCATTCCTCCCTAAAGAGAAACTGGGAATTTTCTACGGACCTCCATTCCAGATCAGTGAGGTTTTTTGCGTCCATCCATCTACTGTAACTGGCAGATTGCAATCATATTTTAAAGAGAAAGTGACAAAAGGAAATTCGTGGTGTGATTTAGGTCGTAGCAATTTGTGGTACCGATACCAATAGGATAGCCATTACCCTCTATACTTCAGTAACGCATAAATATGAAACATTCTGCTAACCAGCAAGATATGGTACAAAAAGTACCAGCGCAACAACTACACAATCATAAATTTCAGTCCCAATCTCACTCCACCACAGTTTAAATATCTCCAACACAAGTATTTAGGCCCCAAAATGATACCCAAAATTATTTTTAAAATCGAAATGATACCCAAAAAAGCAAGTGTATGAAGTTACACCATTTACATCAATCACTTTACAAGGCCCAAAAATGTACCATGCGTGACAACAACAAAACACTATGTGGATATTTGCGAACCAAATTGTGACCGTCCTGCTTCTCATTTTACTCGGTTCCAGTAAAGTGACCATCCGATGCCGTCCCCCCCTAAACCTGCAGCAATAAATCGCATTTGTGAAACGCGATAACTGGAATAATGATTTACGGATCTGGTCCCGGAGGACCTTAATCTCTTCATTACCAGTGTCCTAGTGCTGTAATCCGCGGTAAAACAAGGCAACTGGGTGTCCGTAATCCCCCGGGCTCCGTGTATCGACACCTCTGAAGTCCGGATCCATACTTAATAATAAGCGTATCATTATTGAATCTCGGTATTTCATAGCACACTTTATATACAAAACAAAACTGCACAGAGCCACGTTTCCAAAAATCATCACGGGAAAGCCTTATTTTTTATCTGTGCTTAAGTTTGAGTTTTGGGAACTTAAGGTAGTTTACAGAAGGAGGTCCCTGGTGCCAGAGGGGGGATTGTGTCCAGCGCAGACGTAGCGTGTAATGGATCGGTTATCTAGCAGTAGCAGGGTGGAGATGATACCACAGCTAATATACAGATGTCGCC
>JAAUYG010024783.1_pt1 | contig 11331 bp, 5 predicted proteins | sample 7278091 | NCBI WGS metagenome assembly JAAUYG01 (sample SAMN14350201, study PRJNA611818) | marine sediment metagenome | isolation source: surface marine sediment (0.6m) | place: French Polynesia: Moorea | collected 2018-08 | reverse complement strand
TCAGGGATCTTTGTACTGCTAAGTTGAAACGTTACTGGTATTCTTTTAACTAGTAAGTGACCAAGCAGAGCGTCAAGGCCCCTGGGCCTCTTGTTTTTGTTATGTTGAATTTAGATGCATGTACAATTTCTGACTTATACATTTACAATATATTTGTGTACAAAAATGCTGAAGATTATAGAAGCTGCTTAAAATCTGTAACTTTTATAACATTTAATTTTAGGCATGTAGGTGCACTGTGCAACATTTAATTTGAAAATTTAATTGAATTGCAAATGCATATTTTCTCTTCTCTTACTACAAAATTTTCCTTCTCCTGTAGTGTCAACATTTCCTGCAGATGAAATAAGTGGCAGTTCAGACACTGAAATTAGATTGCAGGAGACATTTGCCATCTGTAAGGAGATTCGCAATCAGGATCCTACATGTATGTCTGTGACCCAGCCCGTTGATCCAACACCACTGCTGGTAAGCTGCATTCCGTGTTGTCATGTGTTTCATATATTGACATTTACATATGTAAGTTTATGTGACAATACATGTATGTACATTGTAGGTTCTATGGTTAATAAATGTACTGTAGGTTATGTAACATTATTTGTATCTGTAAGTTTCTTTAGGAGTTTAACCATTTTCATAGTTTTAGTTCTAATCACATGCACTACTTTCTTGCTTATATATTTACCACCTTTATTTTTTTGGTTCAGGAACTGTTAGCAGACCCTCTTAGAATGGGACAACATGTATTTGGATATGGCCAGCAGCATGACTGTCATGAACTGGTTTTGCTGCTCCTGCAGGACATGGCTAAGAAAGGCCTTTTTGAGCCCATTTCCACTCAGATGGAAAAGAAATGCCTAGGGAATGTCTGCGGCACAAAAAACACTGTAAGACCTACATGTAAATGTTTCTTTTTTCAATCCAGTTTATCCCAACATAGAAGCAAATATCCTCTGGAAAATTTCTACTTTATTTTATTGCCGCACTGGTTACATTTACATGCAGTACTGTATGCATATTGCATACTTGCCATGTCCAAATATTTTTGATGGAAAGCTAAATTGTTTTGCTTAACATACATGTAACTTGAAATTCCCATGTATGGGAGTACACTCCAGGTTCACTCTCAAAAATTCATTCTGTGGCTAGCCTAGGCAAATACCAGCCAACCTAGCTGTAACATACATGTATATTGTTCAGAGTGGTATTGACAGTAGGTTGATATTTAATATATATATATGCATTATCATAATTTTTTGCTATTTTATTCTAGTCAACCTACAGTGCAGTGGATAGGCAAGTTTGTCTTCCATTAACTGCAATGGAGAATGGGCAATTTGACTCAATCCAGGCATCCGTTGACAGACTACACAATGAATGGGAGCCACTTACTGATACAAATGCTGTGTAAGTACAAACTGTAATGAGAGTACAGCTGCATGTAGTAGATTTTCAACCTTGACATTTTTCATGCCTCACAAGATGCTGTTTTTATCCCATAAAATACATTTACTTTGTGTAATCACAATTTGTATATTGTCACTGGCTAATCAACTTCAAAAGTGTGTGTTGTTAAATGCATGTATATCATTTCGTCAGCCTGCGTAATCTGCCTATGGCATCCCGATACCATAACATACTTACATGTTTTATGTTGAAAACTGGGGTTTTCAAAATGCAAACAGCATATTATCCAACCCAGGTTTCTTACCACCTCTAACTGAAATGAATAGCTTTTACGTTGTGGCCGTCCTAGTAATTAATTTCCCTAAAATCTGTTTCATACGTTGTCTCTGACCCATGGTTCTGAATTGCTTTTATTGTTACAGAAATGCATGTGTAGCACGTTGCTGCCAATCTGGGAACTTACTGTTTCGAAAAATTCTTTTTTTATGTTGCGACCAACCCATGGCCTGAACACGACTTATAATATTTAATTGCCTTTATGAGCAAATAATGTCATTATAACAAAGCACAATGACATTAGAATGGATTTATCTTTTCTAGAATAAGATAGAAATTCTGTTAATTTATGTATTCATTGTTGTCAAATAATAATTATTTTCTATTTTAATATTTTTTCATTTATATTATAAAAAGCTTACATAATCACAACATTCTGGCATACGAAACGATATGTAGCATGATACATGTATATGTATGTGCTTTTGTAAGTACAGTTTTGCTTCAAAAGATCTTTTTTACAAAGTAAATTGTACACACAATACATACATGTACATACTCCTCTTGTTCTTCCAGTTCTTGCAGTAACTGTGGCCAGAAGGAAGCTGTGGCTATGCGTATGGTGTTCCTTCATCTACCAGAGATACTGGTTTTGCACCTGATACGCTTTAAGGAGCTACATGTACACCATAGAAATCAAGGGACAGCATATGTAAAAAATGATGCACAAGTCATACTTGATAGGTAAATGCTAACCACATGAACCAATATCATGAAATGTGGAAAATTACTTTCTGGTCCACATTTTTTTTTAATTTGTTCCCATCGCATCCCTGATAACAATACATTTGTACTGTGCTGTTCTCAGTGACCTAAAGGGTTTTAAAGTACGTATTTTGGGCTCAAGGCCACTCAGGGGTTACACTGATAGACAGTACTGATTGGAGACGAACTCTTTATACAGCTAGCTTTTGACAAATCTAAATCTGCTGAATTGCTGCATTTGATTATGTAAACTACTGGCCATTGTTATGCAGCAGCATTCTTTAACCATTAGTACTTGGATATGGATAATCCCTGGTGTGGCGTTTTAAGGATTGGGGCATACTGCAAAATGTGTTAACAAAAGTACTGTAAATACCTGTTAATATTTGACTTACATGTACGAAGACAGTTGTGGTATTGTTATACATAGGAAATCTACATAGTTAAAAGTTAAAAAAGGACAGTTTATTGATGGTTTTAAGCACATATAGTATATGCCTATAAGCTGGCCTAAAGATTTAATATGAAATGAAATACATGTATCTGAAAACATGAAATGTGAATGTATCTTGTCTATTACCAAATACATGTAGGTGTAGTAAGAAAAGTCAGTACAATGCACAACTGTCATTCACTGTCAAAAAGTATAATTCTTTGCAGGGAACTAACCCTCCAAGACAGGAATGGACCAGCTACATATGAGCTGAAATCAGTGCAAGTAAGACCCGTTGACAACATTTTCGTTTTCAGCTCAGCTTTGTGCCACTGCAAAGCAGAGCCTATATTATGTGGTCATGACATCAACCGTCATAAAAAAATCTCTTTTTGGCGAAACCATAAAGTAATTAACACCAAATTTGGTGCGGGGGGTGGGGGTGGAGCGGCTCTGAGGGGGTAAGTAAGTATAACTAAGTAATTATAGTGTATACAGGGTACTTTTGCCAGTATTTAATGTCATTTTTAGGTCATTTGGTGCATTTCTAATATTTTAAAAACTTATATCTCAAAAACGGCTGGGTGGTTGAGCGAAACGTTATGAAATTTGGTATGCAAGATTATCAGTGCCACATACATGGCTTACCTTTATATCTCGAGTGTCAGTAGGTATACAGAGTATATTGATTATAACTATGCTCGCTTCAAGTCATTACATTTGCAGGCGTTTTATCCCCCCAAAAACTCCTTAATCACAAGAAATCAGTTTAAGAACGATCCCCAGAACAATCTCCACTTAAAAAGGTCGCCTAAAATCTGATACCACCCAGGTTTTCCTACTTTCCAAACCTACACAAAGAACGGCCGCATTGTTTGGGTACCGTCGCCTGACAAAGGCCCCCAGATGGACAATACCACCGTCCTATCTTACTTGAACAGGAAGGGGGGACCAGATCCCACTCTGTGAACCAGTTAGCCTTGCAGATCACTCTGTGGTGTCTGGACAGATCGATAACCATCTGAGCCGTGCATCTGTCTGGAGCCGACAATGTTGAGGTGGACAGACTGTCTCGTCGCCTCTGAGGACACCTCTAGAGAAACTGGAGGGATCAGTGGATTGGTCGCTCGATCAGGGAATAGCCAACCTTCTCTTTCATGTGGACAATGCCCACTACACTTTGTGATTTCTGGGGCCTTTGTCACGCAATGGTACCCGAACAATGCGGCCATTCCTTGTGTAAGTTTTTGGGCGGGAAAACCTGGGGGTATCGGATTTTAGACCATCTTTTTAAGTGGGGATTGTTCTGGGGATCGTTCTTAAACTGTCATTTCTTGGAAATAAGGCGTTTTTTTTTTTTGGGGGGGGGATAAAACGCCGGTAATCCAGCTCTGCTGTTGACCCTGTCGGAATCTGTAAATGTAATGACTTGAAGCTCACTACAGAGTACGTTATAACAATATACGGACTTGTCTGAGTCCGAAAAGTTTACTTCAGTCCTTGTCTAACAAAGGTGATTTTGATGTTGAAGATTTATAGTAGGATATAGTCTCCTTTAACCTACATACATGTAGCTACATGTACACTACATGTACATGCCTTGTTCCTATCTGCCAACTGACCAAGCAGAGTGTTACGGACCCTGGGCCTCTTGTTATTTTCTGCTCAACACAGAAAATTTTTATTTCAAGTGTACCGCCTTCATCATTACCTATTTACAGCCCAGCCCATTATGTCGTAGGCATTTTAGGCTGAACTCAATATTCCGTTCCTTTATGTCTTTCCTCCGGCCTTCCTTCTGCTTTCCGTCCTGAAATGCCTGTGCGCCTCTGATTCTTGGAGGTGGAAACAAAATGTGCATCAGCAGCCTTTATTATTGAACCAATTTTAATAAAATTGGGAACTGTAATATAAAAAAAGATATAAATTTATACTACTATGCATAGATTTTCTATTTAGTCTCAGTCATGCTGAGACTTGATAAGCTCTGAGGAAGAGGGCCAACATCCAATCTGCATCTACAGCTAAATGTCATGCTATACATGTATAACTGTACTCTGTAACATGAATGTGGTTGGAACTGGCGTTATTACTCTTTGAGATTCTTTGAAGTGTTAAATGCACACTTGTACATGTTGTAATTGTTTTCATTTTAAAATACATGTAATTGTGAACTTATAAGGTATACAATCATATACTTTTGTAAAACCTATCATACAGAGGGGTACACATGTACGTGTTGGTTCAGTAATTTCAGGCAGGCATGCATGCATTTATACAATATCTGGCATTCTATAGAAAGAGAAAGTATGTATGCTTTCAGTGTCATGAAGGGTCTCTTCACCATGGACATTGTAAGTATTGTTGCATTTCAGCTTTCTTGTGGAGTTGAGTGAGGACTGTGAGATCTGCAAGCTCAGAACATGTATATTTCCCTAAAATTTTGGGGGATCCCATTCCCCGACGGGATCCCCTATGGGCTTTTTGACTTTTTGAAATTTTTTATTATGCTAGTTAGCAGACAATGTTTGAAATACATAAATACTACCAACTGCTTTTGTCAAGCAGCTCAGTCCGACTCAAGGTCCATGGACATCTTGTTATTCTCACTTCTTAGCTAATAGAAAATCCATGCCAGTAGAACAAATATATGGTACCTTTGACTTTGTGAAGTTCAAGGTTATTTAGGGCTCTACATGGGTAAAAAACGAAGTTGTAGAAGTCCGACGTGGGCTTTTATAAAACTGTAGAAAGTGACATCAAGGTCTTATAAAAAGTGACATGGCGACATAGGGAAAAATTAAAAAGTGACGTGTGACATAGCATAAATTATTTGGACCCACGTGGAGCCCTATACATTTAAAAGCAATGTTTGTGCTTCCTTCATAAGCCGGGTATTGTCACCAGTACATCTAAAGATGCATTCGACAACCATTTCGCTGATAATGTACATATATGCCCCCCCTTCCCCCGCTTCCCCCCCAAACCAGAAAGCACCCCGCCAAAGGATGCCGTCGAATTCTTGACTTATTTCCCCTTATTCCAAAGGCTTCACTACATTAACATAATCTTCATTATTTCCCCATCCTGTCTCCAGAAAGACAAGGATGAGAAGGACGAGCATGGCATCCACCCGTGTGCCTTCGATGCTCCCGAGGGTCGCTTCTTCTGTATCGAGAGTCGCCTCAACGAGTTGGTGGTGGAGGTCCGCGGTGGCAGCTCCTACCCGGGAACGCCCCTGGTTATGTCCCGGAAGCAGGTCGGCTACGACGACGCCCAGTTGTGGTGCGAGGACATCCTGACGGGAACGATCCGGAGCAAAATTAACGATTACTGCCTGGATTTGGATGGTGAATATCGGGCGATCTCCTAGGCTTGCTTTACAGGCGCTATAATATTTAGATCCGTTCCAGTAGTCCCCCAACCCGCAACATCGAAGGCTTCCTGGATTAAGAATAAACGTATTTCGTACATGTGTACTTGAGCACATAAGCGTCCTGAGCCTAAACTGTGGCCGTTTTTCCCGACAACCCAATTCATTTTCCGTCTGTACATAATGTTATTAATTACTGTTAATAAATATTTAATACTGCAGGCTCAAATGGAAGTACATGCACTGTACCGCGTTCGTAGTATCAATTTATATTAAAAAGACGCCAACATGCAATGCATGCTGCAAACGTTTAAATTAAAAATTGCTTTTAGCACTTGAACCAGCATTACTTGACGTATTTCTTGATTTGGGGTTACACAGAATTACATTTATTGACTTTATGGAGCGGAGGTCACGCCGTACGGCATTCTTTGACCTCTTCGACCTGCGCGTTACACATTCTGTTTTCTGTTAAAAAGAGGAAGGCCGGTTTTGCATCAAACCGTACGACCCTTCCACCGTCAACCAACAGTGGATGTTCTTCGGTCGTAAGCTGAAGAACCGACAGAGCCGGACCATCATGCAGATAGAAGGGGAGAGCCAGGAGTACGGCGCTTCCGTCATCGCCACCTCTGACGACGAAGACAGAGCGGGGCAGCAGTGGACCATGGTCTACAAGTAAGTCGGGGGGAGAGGAGGAGTGGGGAGGGGTGTCGTAAAATAGGAAAAGGGAAGTCCATGTTGTGGTTTTCCTGTAACACTGATAAATCGATGGAACACTTCCTTCTGGAGTGCAAACACTTTCAAGTCCAGCGAAACGAACTAATTCGAAAGCTAGCAGATCTCCATCTCAACCTTAGCGGCTTACCCCAAGAACGTAAACTATCTATACTACTAAACGTCGTTATAAATGCGTGCTATTGACTTGGTGAAAAATCCTTCGAAATGCGCTAGTCAATATGCGTTGCATGGCAAGTATCTGAACCGTGCTTAATATGCATTGTATTTTTAGATTATAAAGGACTCCTTGCTGGCAGAAGTAGCCTATACAACATTTGTCTACTTAAAGTGGTCGTACATGTACCAGTTGCTCTTGGGTGATTTTATCTTTGTTTCCAGACCGCCTAGGTTCTTCTACATCCGCAGTCGCCTGCACGGGAAGGTCATGGATATCAACAAGGGGAAGGAGAAGGAGGGAGGGGGCATCATCGTCTACAAGCAGAACGACCATCCCTCCGACAACCAGCTGTGGTACGAGGACAGGAGGGGGATCATCCGCAGCAAGCTCAAGAACTTCTGTCTGGAAGCTGGTCAGTTTCAAATCGTAGTTTCCACAGATCTTAATTATATAGTGGAATTAGGCATAAGTGGCATAAATTAGGTTCTGCATATCTTACTGTAGGTGCTTTATGAAGATATTGTTTCGAAAAACAAAACAAAACAGTAACACATGTTACACCTTATAATCTGTTGTGAATGGGTCTGCGACATGCAATGTAGGCATTAGGCGTTCGATGGATATGAAACTTCTCGAGCTCTGGGACATACAAGAATCTATGGTTTCTATATGATCTAACAACCGAAACAATCCCGAAGCATCCGTGTGGTGTTTGGATTCTTACTGTACCGACCGGTACAATAAGAATCAGCGACCGGTGATGTCCTAGACCGAATTCTAATAATCAAATAATATTTCTTTGCTGGGTATCCCTTTCGTCTCTCAGAGTGTATCCGTCTAAATATTCTCTTGGGTTGCATCCCTTCAATCCACAGTTTTTATGTATGTTTATTTCGGCTGATGTGTTATGATGCAACTTAAGAATACACTATAACTTTGTGTAAGGACATGAACGAAAGCCATATTAACTAGAAATTACAAGCAGCTGTTAATTGGATCAGTTAATTGCGCCTTAAGCTTTGAAGTTGCCGTTAATCCCCCAGACGAAGACAACGACATGAAGACCAGCTGGCCAGAGACCGGAAACGAGAAGCAGCTGTGGAAATTCGACGGCAACAAGGTCGTCAACGTCATCGACGAGAGCCTCTGCTTGGACATCAAGAAAGGGAGCAAGAAGGATGGGGCGGACGTCGTGGCTTTTCAGTACGTGGGAGGTGAAAACCAAAAGTGGACCATGGACTTCGTAGACAACTGAGCAAACAGCTGGGCCTCTGGGTTGTATTTCGTGACACTACTTGAGCCCAAATTTGACTTGCTGTAAATCCTTGCCCGAAACCACCGTGCTTATATCGTCGAAATAAGTCTATGTGTTAATGTTGAAGTATTTTCGGGGAGATCAGCTCAGACCTCACTTGTTGCACCACGTGGCGCTAACCTGTATTAATCCATGTAACTTTTCCAGAAAAAATTTGTGCGCACGTTAGGCAGTTTTGTTCCAGATGAAAAAAATGATCATTTTAAAAGAATCTTGACCACTTATATTTTATGTAAATATTTCGGAGTCTCTTAGTTTTTGTATACTCTCGGATAGAACATGTATAGAGTTGAAAATGGTATCAAGCAGACAGTTGTGAACTAATCGCCACTGAGAGTTCCCTGGTTTCGAGGATCGGTATTCATTCTTGTTATTCAGATTTTAAAAAACAATATATATACCTTTACATGTACGCGTAATTCCATCCCAAAGGTTTCTGCTCACAAGGAAGAGAATCGTTACTAGCTCTTCACGAAATAAAATACGTGTACTATCAACATAATTTTGCTACAACGTGGAGTTTTCCTACTGACCCGCTCATTTCATATTGACTACATCCTTCCGTAATTAAGGAGTTAGCCAAAAACAAATGCATTAACCATGTGACGGCAAAATTAACGATGGCTTTATTATTTTCAATTAAAAAAAACAGTGACAGTTAAAACCGTGGGTCGTACCCTCATTAACAATACATATACAATGCACATAATTCTGTACATCATGCTACGTGACACGCACATTATAAACTTTAGGATGGCTGTGTATAGAAAGATTGTTCTCTTTTAAGGACACTTTGTACAAATTCGACCTCGCATATATACGCTAGGATATACAAGAAACAATAAAGCGCTTCTTTACTCACAGGCACTGCATGTACGGAAGAAGAAGAAGAAGAAGAAGAAGAAGAAGAAGAAGAAGAAGAAGAAGAAGAAGAAAGAGAGAAAGAAAGAGAGAGAGAGAAAGAGAGAAGAATCAGTTTATTATAGCGATGTGTCCCATCGTATGCATCCGTACAAGATCATAATTACAATAATACTACATTGTGGGAGCCCAGCCCGAGGTGGCTTGTGTCATTTCATTCATAAAATACACCATATTCATAACTAATATCACAAACAGCGGGAAAAGATTATGTTAACTATTATTCTACTTCTTCAACATGTCATTCGCGAATCCCATGCATGCACTAATCACTTCATACATACAGCACAGATGAAAAATAAAGGCAATACTCGACGATTACCATTACTATGCTCAGGCTTCAAGTGATATGTAATTTGTCTATCACCACTTATGCAAGTGTCACGCATGTATCATTACACTCAGTTGTATAGCACACAGTCGGAACTATTCGAAGGATATGGAAATCACTGTAGTCGAAGAGGTATAATTTATAACAAGGCATTGGTTTCATACTGGGTCTGCCCAGCAGCCATCCGCTGCTAAAACATCGTATCGAATACGTTCAGAGAAGCCATAATTGTCTCTGTCTGAAAGCAAGGAACAGCTGGCAGTCAATATTACATGTAGCATGTACGTAGTTCTAAACGATCGTATACCTGTACATCCCAGCTGAAGAGAATAGGGAGTATTTGGCGCCACAAATTTGCAGTATGAATAATCGGTTTCATTCGGAAGCCAAACTGCCTTGGTCATATGACTTCCCTTTAGCCAATCATGTTGCGACAAATAAAAGCTCCGCCAATCGTGAGATGCGCCTGTTTTCGCGCCTTTACCCTTCTTTCGGGTATCATCGGAAAATTTTCCCGCCAAGGGGTTTAAAATACTCCCTATTAAGTACAGTTATCGTAATGTTTCACGTTGCTGAAAAAGAAAGACTGTGAAAAGATTCTTTTCTAACTGGTTCCATATACTAACTGTGAACCATACAAAGTAACATATATGTTAAATTTATGTATGCTGTGTGAAATACGCTCTAACATTACATAGAAGTAATGTATGTGACGGACAAATTCTTGGTGAATTGCTTTAAAATTTTATCCACGAGATCTCGCGAGACTGCTTTGCTGTACAATATATTGTCTCGTGGACTCTAGTCTCGCGATACCACGAGACACGAGAACTCGTTACACCCCTACTTCTGACCAAATATTCATGCTGTGATTTTACTCCTAATGCGACTTCCGAAAATATTCACCCTATGAGATTTATTATGCATTTTATTTACTAGTAGTATATTAAGAATTATCTGAAGCACATATTGGTCATTTTGGGGTCTTCATTTGATGCACATTCCACATGTTCCAGAAAGCCAGATTTTCAAAATTGTACCAAATTGTAATTTGCTACATCTGTCATATTTAATAGTAGTTTACCAGCAGAGCTTCAAGGCCCATGACCATGAGCCTCTTGTTACCATGGTTACTGGTCCCTTAACTCATAAGTACATTTTGTCATACCTGCAGATTTTATTTTCATTATGCATGTTCATGATTTTATCATGGTGATGTGTCTTTTCGTCTGTTCACTCCTTTGAACATGCTGATATTTTGAAAATAGCACTGGTCAGGAAAATGGAACCATCATCATTTGTAAAGATACAGATGCATCTAATAATGAAAAATGGAAGGGCAGATTAGCATGATTAGAAATAAATGTTAAAAGAGGCTTGCTGGCTATACTCTACAATACATTTATCTTGTTGTCATTGTGGTAATCATTATTTGTGGGGTGTGACTAGCTGCGAACATGACAAATTTTCCTGCCAACTGGCAGTCTTTATCGTGTTATCTGATCAATACAGAAACTATATGAGCAATAAGCATGATAAAGCTGGGAATATTTGTTACTGGTACTGATAATAACCCCTTGAAGAGGATCAATTACACAGTAAATTTACTTAG
>JAAUYG010023370.1_pt1 | contig 11333 bp, 5 predicted proteins | sample 7278091 | NCBI WGS metagenome assembly JAAUYG01 (sample SAMN14350201, study PRJNA611818) | marine sediment metagenome | isolation source: surface marine sediment (0.6m) | place: French Polynesia: Moorea | collected 2018-08 | reverse complement strand
AGCAGAGTTAGGCCATATGTTACTATTAAACATTAATAGGAAAGCATATATGGGGAGTCAAATGACACTATCACATTTGACCTTGAGTGACCTTGAAAGGTCAAATTCAAGATCACTCAGATTTCGAAGCCTTATATCTTGTAAAGTAGCTAGGCCATATGTTACTATGAAATAAGTCTGCAGAAAACTGTCATTTGTCACACCAGTTGCAGGTGTCAAGCAGAGGTCCATGGACCTCTTGTTTACGTCTTTGGTCTGACGCGGATTACACCCCATCCTGCCGCGCCCCGAGCGGCAGCTTTAGTCACTAGGCAATGGGGGCGGTCCCAAATTTAGGAGGAGCAGTGTTTAGAAATTTTCACTCCCATGGATCTTATGTGAACGAAAATTTCATTCGTGTTTAAAGAAAATAAATTTCATAACTTCTGTAAGTAACTTTTCTGAGGACTGTCGTAGAAGGAACATGTAGAAAAGGGCTGGTTGAATAAGAATCAAATTAGCAGGAAAAATAGCGTTCTGAAATTTTCACCCCCAGGTCCTGTGTTAAGGAAAATTTCAATTTTAAATCAAGATTCCAAAATTCAAAATTTTGATAAAAACAAATTGTTGTGGCGATATGGTGGATAGGTAGCTTTCCCCCAAAGTTAGCGTTGATTGACTTGCCGGTCTCAGAGAAAACGCATTTTACAGACGACGACAACGTAAATGTATGCCATACAATAAGCTCTTCTGACACAGTCGAGCAGAACTAGCAATCTAGACTGTTATTTTTAAATGATACCCCCTGCGTTCACGCGTGCGTTCTGGCGTCACAGGCTGGAGGCTTTTACTCAACTCCATAGGGATATAGACATAATTTTAGTTGCAGTAATGGTCTAAGGGTCCCCACTCCATAGTGTTGTCTGACAGTTGATGTGTTGTAACATTAAATATTATATTGTTTCCGTTTATTTCCATTGCTGTTTGTATTCAATGGGAAGAATGCAACTGTTAATTCTATTTCTTGTTCTATGTTGTCTTTATTCACTGATATTTTAACTATGTGCTGCAAAGCTGCTGCCTGTCAACAGGTCAAATGCGTGTTTTATATACAGGTCCCCAAGAACGGACCGTCCACATGAACTTGATGATAGGTGCTCGGATATCCAGTCGGATGGCATCAACAGGAAACGATACCCTGACAGCCAGGAGATATTTGTTGGAAATTTACCACACAACATAGCAGATAAAGAACTCCAGGCTTGCTTTGAGAGTAGGTTGTCAATCATGGATTCTGTCTGGTATTTTGGTTAGGTACTGTATACCTTTCATGTAACGAAATGAACTGGCCTTCAGCTCAGTTATACTGTATTTTAAGACGCTTGTTAATCATAAGTATTGTTTTAGGATGAAGTGGGTTTGAACCTTGAGGTGTCTTTACATTTAATATTATAATGTACCGTGTCTCATTCAACCCTGAAGTTTTGCAGTCTTAGAGGTGAGGTTCTTCAGTGGTGGCAACTATTGTTCGGTAGTCAGTTAACGGTTAAACTAGGCACTGGATTAAGATTCCAGTGCCTTGTTATATGTAGGACATATGTTACATGTTTTGCTGATTTCATTTCAGAATTTGGAAAAGTGGTAGATGTGCGCATAAACAGGAAGAACGCAAGTTGTGATTTTCCTGTAAGTATTTTAGTGTTTTGGTAGATTGCAATATGACCTCCTTGTGTGGGTGAAGAATACGTAAATAAGTGTTTCTAAATTAATATCAGCCTGGCCAGCTGTTAATAGTGTGGTGAATTGATTTAATTGTAGGTTGGTGAAATTCGAACAGTAAATACCTTGGACATACGTTTTTGGCTCATATTGCTCAAGTTGCATGCATGTGTTCATGTACTCTTTTTACCACATTAACATGTAACCTTGGTTACCACATTAACGTGTGCCCTTGGTAGCAACATTAGGGTGTAATATTTTACTGAGTACCATGTGGGACCCACTTTAAAACTTGTGAACTATTAGTCTATATAGTGTACGCTAATAATGTACTGTTCTCAACTTCCAGCACTTCGGATTTGTCGTGTTTGAGAAACCAGAGACTGTTCAGCATGTTCTCGAGTCCAAGGTAGACTACACGGTTAGCCTTTCTGCAGTTTAGGCTCGCGTAATGTTCAATTGTTGTGGCCCTTCCCACAAGTTAAAACATGTTTATGTAGGGCATGCAAGTAAATATCTTACCACATAATATCAAATTATAACATATGCAGTAAGACGATCCTATTAACCATAATTTGCATCGTACCCTGGAGTGTTTCCTTTGCTTTTTTTTCAGTAGAACCTGCATTCTGTGTGACCGAACTTTCATGTTCCCTAGTTGGACTGTTTCAGCCCATTATGCTGAGAGACCAACGTCGCCTCAACGTTGTAGAGAAAAAAACAACCTAGCGACTAGGGTGGTCGTTATGACAACAGTACCCTCTGTGGTAACGGTGGTGTGGCCCCAGGAGTGTCACCAGAGATGCCGGCTTAGGTGAAATGTCTGTTTCCATTGTTGCATTGACAACAGGCGAGGGAGTAGCACTGGTTGAATAGGAGAACGCGTGGAAGGGGCATATGGGCCAAGGAAAACGGCCCCCACCCCCTCCTAGTTTTGATTGTCATTTGATGATCTTGGATATGCAAAATCATGAGGTGAATGGACGGAGGCCAGGCGACTTTTAAACTGAAAGAAATTCATTAGACATAAGATATGTAAAGCAAATTACATGCGTGTATAATGCCAAATTTATATTATAAACTACTTATGTATTCTAATGTATTCTACAGAAACGTTTAAGCTTTTATATTTGCACGGTTTGCAGTTTTCATATATGAGGTATCGGGATCAAAGCTCGGGGAACTGTACAACGTAGTACACTGTATTTGTGCAAGAATGAATATATTGTGTACCAGGAGGCGAGATGAGATGATGTATTCCTTAGCTGTCTAGTTTGTACATTAATCATTAAATCTGAAAGACAACATTGATATTTAATAAAATATTAACACTCATTGTTCTCCCGAGTCGCTGTCATAACAAAGCGGTCCTTACATCTCACAGTAACGTAGGTACATAGGCGAAAGTGGACCTTTATACCTACCATAATATAAGATTGCGGTGTATAATTCCACCCACTGGCAGGGATTCCCTACTATGATTCGTATGCTTTGGCTGCTAAGAATAAAGCGGTTGCTCCTACATTTCCCCGAATTAATTTCCTACAGGCAAAAACCTGGAAACCGTTACACTAAAAACAAATGTTGCTCTAGATTAATAGCCTCACATGAGTTTACCAAAGGCAATGCAGGTACTCTAGTTGGTGTAGCAGTTCTGATGGGTGGCCTGTTCGTTTTCACACTGGACAAACTCAATCTGCCAGCATGGGAAGCAAAAAGAGATATTTCGGTCTTTTTGCAGTGAAGTGTCCACCAGGATCGGATCAGCCAAAAGTATTGTACATAGTGTCAGAAACAAACTAATGTGTGTACTCGAAGCGAGCCACATGGGCCAGATTACTGCATCCCAGGTTGTATGTATTCTTCAGATTTACAGACCGGATAACTGATCTACGTGTAGATGTTTAATGCAATAATACACTGTAGGTCAAAAATGGAATACATAAAAAAATGAAATAATTTGCATAACGTTCCTTGATTTTTACTGACACCACCTGTGGCTTTTCAAATATTTCTGCATTACTTGATATACATGTACGTAAGCCGTGAAACTGCCAACACAAGCAGCTCCTCGCATGTTCTTTCTATTAGTGTTGATGTCTACCTCTATCCCTCAACTTTTGATAAAGCAGGGGATGAAAAATTGAAATTACTTAAAACATCCTCCTACATTTTCCTTTATATCCACGCAATCCAAGTTCTCTTACATTTTGAGAGGTAAGTAAACTATTCAGGATATATTGGATGTGAATATCCTAATAAGGATATCCTTTAAGAGAATGTGTGGGCGTGTGGGGTTTTCCGCTGTCCGAAAGGTCTTTCGTGTTCTTAAATATTTTACACAGTGATTTCGAGAGAAATCCCACCAAGAAACACCCCTGGGACAACCGAAAACCGGCCCGAGGCAAGTTCCCTCATATCACATCCAAATTCAATGTACAATGTAATAGTACGCCTGCAGACCTGAATGAATGAATGGATGAATGAATAAATAAATAATTTATAGTGACATGTTCCATTCACAATTAGTTTGCACAGTGTCCGTGACAAAATCATTGGAACCCACCCCGAGTGGCCTTATAAGTCACTTGTGGTCAGAGTTAATATAAATGTATACACTGCAGCTGAAAATAGTCGAATAACGTCTATTTTACAATTTTACATGTACAATCTACACAAGTATTATTAGGTCACTTGGACTGTAATTAGGTCACTCAATTTTTTCTCCTCCTTTTATCCCCTTGCACAAAAGCTTGGAACCCCCACTTCCACCCTTACCCCAGGGTAAGTTTTTTTTTTTCTCAAAATCGAATCATTTCTTCCGTGAGTCAGTGGGAAGGCTATCACCAACAAGAAGCCCAGGGGCTGGATGTCCTGCTTGACTTTCTGCCAAATGAAACAAACATACGGATGTCAATGTAGCTGAAGTCACTTATCATCGAAGTACTATATATTTTTAAAATTTGGCACATAGCCAGAAAAACATAGTCTGTATTCCCCCTGATTACCATACTTTCTATAAAATTTGGCTGATATTGGATGAAAACTGTGAGGACACTAGCCTTTTGAAAATCTTAACATCGGAAATATTGCAAAGTGCACCGAATTACCCAAAACTAAACTCAAAGAGTTGGACACAAAAAGTGTCCTACATATGCAGTACATACATGTAGGACCATGGGTCACATATTTTCATTCGTTTCGCTCTACGGTCAACGCTTTTCAAGATATTGCACATTTGTGGATTTTGTATTGACTCTCATGTTAAAATTTTCAAAACGCCACAATTTTTTTAACTTGGCGGTTGTAAGGAAGGAAATAGCCTGCATTCTACCATGGTAGCCAGTGTCTACATAACGTTTGGCTGTCATTCAATGAAATCTGCTGGAGTAACATTTGAAATGTCCAGCCTTATATGGTCCTGTGTTAACAAAAATTGCCATAATATTTTAATTTCTGGCAAATGTCCAAAAAAGTAATAGCCTATATTCCCTCATGACTAACATATTTACAATAAAGTTTGGGTGAACTCAGACCGAAACTGTGGAGAAGTAGCCTGACGAAAGCGAAAACAAAAATCGTAAAAATTTTGATAAGTGACAAAAAAAAAGATAGAAAAAAATCCGTCTGGAGATATGTCGTATAGGTACCTTCCCATAAAATTTGGCCTAGATCAATGCAGCGGTTCTGAGAAATCGGAATTAACGTACGGGCGGACGCACGACGGATGCCTGCGCCACGACAGCAACTCTGCTGACAAAGTCAAGCAGAGTTAAAAATGAAGCTGATTGTTCCAATAGTTTTTGATATATTTTATTAACAGACATTTCAACCAAGTCAAAGTACTTCCAACCACGAAAGACCACTGGGACAGAAGAAACCCAGGGATGCCCATAAAGTTCATCAACTCTAGAGACGTACTATTAATCGATTGCCGATGAGCGATAATTGATGATGAGCGATGATAGAGAAATTGCGTCCTCAAGTTTCTGTCAATGCATCACAAAACACTGGCAATGAATTTCGATATCGTGATTCGCAATAATTCGGATGCCAATTACAGCTCTACTTATGTCACAACTCATGTTACAGTCAACAAATCTGTTATTAGGGTACATGAACTGTTTTATTAGGCCACTCAATGATGAATCCAGCCCAAAGCAGCCGATGCTGATGCATCTGTCAGATTCCAACACGAATGCACAGATGATCACCACCAATCGCTAGGTTTTTACGATCTATATTAATGATGGCAGGTATGGCGTTACAGGTTTTGCTGATAGTGTTGAATCGAAGTCATTGAAAGAGATATTGGCTTTGCAAGTTATTGCTTTCGTTATGTATTACCGTCTAAACACACCATTTGCCCTCTAAACGATAGGGGTAATTTAAGCTGTAGAGACAAGCAAGTAAGTTGTTGTTATGACAAGTTATAATATGTCGGGCGAGCCTTTTGGTGTACCTTGCATAACCAGGCATGTCATTATACATGTATGGTAATTACAGAAACGAAAGTGAAAATGGTCATCACAGTGATTCATAAATTAAAGCAAAAATGTATTACAAAGGCAGAAGCGAAAATGTGCGGTCGCCACAATAACTAAAAGAGAGGATAGTGAAAACGCATATGCTTGGTTGACCAATAATCAAATAAAATTCATCGAGCTGTATACCAGTGGTAGCAGCTCAACAGTTCTCAGTACTTTCTCATTTAGATAGTTTGTTAAAAATAAAAAAAACTCATTCTAATCTAAAGGCCAGTGTCCTTCTTAGTAGAATGTCACGGAGGGGAGGGGGGACACAAAACAACAAAAAGTCGGATCTTCGCTATATAAGAGGCCTCTTTTTATACACGTCTCAAAAATAGAAAACTACATTTCATTTCTTATGACGGGGCGTATATACTGGTGTCGGTATCTAAGTATAAAGTATTTTATATCAGTGTGACTAGGATCCTTTGGTGAACTGCGTAAATTTCTTTTTTGAAAATGGAATGGTATAAACCATATATATCACATAAAAGCAAACCAAGGTCGAAATTTTGTGAATTGTCCAAAGGTCATTACATGGGTGAGATGTGCTTTCCAAGTACTCCCCTTGCTTGGTCCTGCCTTTAAGATTTTTATCTCTGCTTGACTGTGTCAGCAAAAGCTAATGCTGTGTCACGGGCGTCCATCATCCTTCGTCGGCCTCTGAAATCACCGATCAAATTAACGTCATAATTTGGGCTTCAGGGTTAAGTAGGCACACATATAAATGTACCTGAATCCTATCTGGTAAATGACGAAGTAAAACGCCAGGGCTCCTGGACTTCTTGTTTATGCACAATTTAACCAGTAAGCATAAACTTAAAAAAAGTACTTGCAAAGCATGTGGGGCGGTGGCCACTTGCAAAAGTGAAACCTGACAAGATCTTATCCTGTGATAACACCCAGTGACACTTTTGCACTGCAGTATATCAGGTATACCATATTTGAGGAAGGTACTATCTGTTAATGTCGATGTAATGGTATTCAGTTTGACTAATTTGGTTTAAAATTACACTTTCATTATCTCCCACCAAAATTCACATTGGGCGGCATGCTTATTAACGAGCAATAACGGTTACAGTTTCTCATATAATCTGACCAGAAGTTAATCAGGAACAGACACAGAGTATATGACAAATCATTGGTTTTTAGCTCTGCTCGCCTTTATCAGCAGAGCTGCTGTCACGGCGCAGGCGTCCGTCGTCCGTCCGTTAACTCAGGTTTCTCAGAAAGCGCCAAATGAATACAGGCCAAATTTTATGTTAAGTTATCTATAAGCCCATATCCCCAGACCGTTTCTTTCTTTTTTTTTCTTCAAAATTTTCACTTTTCAAATTGTTACGTTTTTTTTTTTTTTCGTTTTCTATAACATGGGAGCTAAACTTTCAAAATGCTACCTCTCCCACAGATTCGGTCCGATTTCAACCAAACGTTTTTGATAAATATGTTAGTCATGAGGGATACAGGCTATTACATTTTTGGCGATCTGCCAAAATTAAAAATTTTATCACTTTGAAAGTTTTGTTAACACAAGTTAGACCATATGGGTCTGGAAACATCAAAGCGCTACTCCTCCTATAGTTTTCAGCCGATGCCAGTCAAACTTTATGACCATGGGAGAATCTAGGCTACTAAATCGCAAAGCTTGAAATAATTTGTGGCAGCTTGAAATTTCAATGTGGGAGTCATAGGAATATCGTAAAATGTGTAATATCTTGAAAACGGGTAACCGTGGATAAAAACGGATGAAAATTTGTGACTCGTGGTTCTATGTGACACCAATGTAGGGTACTTTTCGTGTCCAGTCATTTGAGTTCAGTTTGGGTGCATTCGGTGCACTTTGAATAATTTCTGATGTTAAGTTTTTCAAGAGGCTAATGTAACCACATTTTTTTTATCCATTTTCAACCAAATTGTATGGAAATTGTGGTAATCAGGAAGGTATACAACCTATTTTTCTGGTTATCTGCCAAAACTTAAAAAATACATGGCACTTTGATGATAAATCACTTTAGCTACATTGACAGTATACATAAAGCTATGTTGCTTCCATCTGGTATAAGGTCAGGCACGACGTCAAGGCCCCTGGACCTCTTGTTTTTTATTAGTTCGACATGCCAGAAGGGTAAAGTATCCGCAGTGCCACAAGAATTAATCGAGTAGACATCCGTGATCGAAGGAAATTTACATGTACATTATAGTACTCAAGTAATCCTGATGATTATAGTAGTAAGTCCTTATGCGCATATACAATAAATGCGGTCTTACCGTTTAATAACATGAAGATTGAGAAAATGGCGGACTTCAGTTTTGGCGGAGGCCTTCCCTCTGACTCAGGGAGGAAGTGATTCAGTTTTGAGAAAAATTGCCCCAGGTAAGGGTGGGTGTGGGGATCCCAAAGTTGACTTAATGATAAGAGATGATAGGAGAAAACAATTTGTGTGGCTATACATGTAGCTTCTAAACGGTGAGAGATACACATGTAGTTACTATTTAACACTAATAGGAAATCACATATCGGGAGTTCAACTGTCCTGTTAGATTTGACCTTGAGTGGCCCTGAAAGGTCAAGCACAAGGTCACTCATATTTTGAAGGCTTACATCTCGCAAAAGATCCGTGTTACATATATATCCATGTTACGGCCATATATTACTTTTAAACATTAATAGAGAAACCATATGTGGGGGGTCCAATGGCACCTTCACATTTGACTTTGAGTGGCATTGAAAGGCCAAACTAAAATTGGTAGTTGGAAACAATCTGAAGGGCCAGTGGATCCGGGAGTGGCAAGGAAAGATGCAGTCCAAATCATCCTGTTCCATTATATGTACTAGTAACCTATATATGAAGGTGTGCACGGGAAAATATCTTAATCTAGCAAAAGAATTTCGATTGGCAATTTGTAGAATTAGAAAAAAAAATCTGATTAGTTGACGGTGGATACAGCAACATAACGAAACAATAGCCATCTACTAGGTGATTTAATTTAAATGTTCTTGGCGATGAGTACCACGTAGTATTAGAACGCAATAATGTGCAACTATAGTCACGACAAGGAAGTAATTATTCAATAATGTGCATGGCGAGTCCGGGTGCTAAGGAGGGTAGCTATCAACACACCTACATGTATGATTTGTGAATATTCGTGGTAGTGCTCCATACATTTTAAACGTCTGAGCAAAATAATATCTTGCATTTTCTATCCCATACATCCCTATCGTGTATAACGTCCCCAGACCGTCACCAACTAGTGATTTGGCAGAGAACATATATGTTTCTGGGTGGGGGTGGGGTGGGGTGATTGGGTTGGGGGGTGGGGGGTGGGGGGTCAGAAACTATGACATGCCACCCGTCCCTGTCGTTTTCCGGAGATGTCATATGTATACATGTATTAGTCCCACCTAAAGTAACGATGTTTCCATGTATTAAGCTCTATCATCACATCATCCCATGATTCTTCACACTAGCAGGCTTTCAAAGCGCTCACAATCTGGCTGAAGCCCATCGTGGCGAAGTAAACAGTCAGTGACATGATATCGGATATCTAATATGACGTTGCTGCAAATCGAATCCGGCCCTGTAAGTTTGCCGGGGGACCTACACTTAAATCAAAAGCCATTAGCTCTGACGCATCTAGCGTGTTGCCGGTAACTCTCTACTTTGGTCGGGTGGTTATATCACAACGGTAGTCCCCAACTTCTGTCCATTAATGTAATTCTGGATAACCTCATTCATCACAAGTGGGGAATTTTGGAAAACTTAGGTTAGCCGTGGAAGTGACAGATAACATACGCATTTGTTTGTTGGGTGCGCTAACGTTAGTATCGCCACAGACACGGAAAGTACTCGGACCTCATCGAAGGTAAGGAAAATAAGTGCATGGCATACGTGACTGTTTGCTGAACATTAACTTAATGTGGTCTGCAGGTTTTGCTTTACATTGAATTCACTGATATTTATGTCTTTACCTTGGTGTATCTCGGATCTCGTGTGAAGCCTGTGACGTCATGAATGTGACGTCATGCCTGTCATGTCACGTGTAGCTGTTATACCAAGGATATTAGAACGTCTGTTTAAATTACACCTTTTACCTGTACTCCATATGTCTTTTAAACAGTAATGAGGTGCCTTTACATGTATATTTTTGCACGTAAATTTAGATTTAACTGTAGCTGTTAAATATAGCCCAGCATGACAACACGACAGACATGATGTACAATGTACCACGTACGTTAGTCAATAAATATCAAGTATAACATTGATTGTTAGGTTATATTTTATGTACTATATTTAACTGCTTAAGTCTGAAATAGATATACATAATACGGTATTCGGTAGCTTCCGTGTACCACAACGTGTACGCCGTGACAATGTTACGATAAGCTATACGGTGGTGGCGGTGGTGGTGGTGGTGCTGGTGTGTGTGTGTGTGTGTGTGGGGGGGGGGGGGGTCGCCTGTAGCATCCGGGTGCATACTTCCCAAAACATGAACTAAGCCGTCAGCAGGGCCGGGATTCATAAATGCTTCGCAAAGGAACTTTGTTACACACATTAGAACAAGGATGTGGCTGCTAGTAAAGAGGTTTGTGACTGTGTACTTTTCGTATCCAGGCTTGCGGAACATGGAATCATTCGCACGGTTTACTCAATGTGCCAGTTGTTTTCATGAAATACTGACTTGAGGATTCATGACAATAGATTAGGGTAATCAGAAAAATATCGTTGACAGCTTTAAAGTATATTATTATAGGCCACATTTGTCCAGCTCGTTTTTCAATCACATTAGAATACATTATATCAGAATCCATCACATTACAATACATGTACGTGGCCTTGGTCGAGCGGTAGAACTTCAGACCACTAGGTACCGGGTTCGAAGCCCGGTGTATTCCAGTCTGGGGATCTTTAATTTCATCGTTAATCTCATTATTAGATACCTGAAAAATCTTCCTACACTTTACCCCTGAAACGATCGTGCAATAATTTTTCATATTGCACCTTGAACTTTGCATATTGCATTCTGACCCGACCCAGATTCTCAGCCAATAGGAAAGGCGCCTGTGCTTTATGTTTACGTAATTCCGTTGTTTGTTTCGGCTGCGGT
>JAAUYG010176690.1_pt1 | contig 11336 bp, 11 predicted proteins | sample 7278091 | NCBI WGS metagenome assembly JAAUYG01 (sample SAMN14350201, study PRJNA611818) | marine sediment metagenome | isolation source: surface marine sediment (0.6m) | place: French Polynesia: Moorea | collected 2018-08 | reverse complement strand
TAGGAGAGTCCACCGAGTGATACGTTGCAGCTCTGCAAGGCAGTCCTGGCTGCGTTTCAGTTGAAACGAGGCGCTTGTCAACTGCAGCAGTTTTCCCTATCTACTTGTCGCCTCACTGCTGACGCGCGGGTGTTCGTGCAGCTCCAACAGCTCAGCTTTCATTCCGAACATGTCCCCGTCACACCTTGCGCCTCGCATCTTGGGAATTGTATCGCGAAACAGGAACTGATTCGACAAATAAATTCCTCTGTTCAACAAATGAATTCACACGTTTTGAGGTTGACCCACACGGTTTCCAGAGTCTGTTTGCCGTGAAAGAGTCGTGTGAAGCAACAAAATATACAGCAAAGGCTACACTTCCGCCACAGTTCACGGTTTTGTTGCTGTGAACTGTGAAATCCAACAGGATGAAACTTTGCTTCAAAGTAGAGGTTGCCCCAACCGAGGAGATCAAATGTTTGATTGCAACAGAAATTGACAAAGAACTCCCACACTAAGAAATAACAAGGAAGCACGCCGCGTTTTCAGGCTTCCATCGCATAACCAAGCATGATTCCTAGTGAACACCATTGGGGTTTTGTGCAGTCCAGTACACAAACAAGGTGGATTCCAACAACACAAAATTAGCCAGACTTCATCACAAAACCGCAATTGACAAAGACCCGCAGCTTTCGTACGCGTTTTCTGCTGTGCAAACAGCGAGTCTTACAACAAAGACCTTTATTCCTCAAAAGTCCTCGGGACAACCCCTTGTTGAGAATCCCTGCACAGAGAGGAAATGCACTTTGTGACCGACTGTGTTTGTCAGGGAATCAACAGTTATCCTGTGATATATTTGCAGAAGGTGAGGTTGCATCCACACACTGTTTGGCTGTCAGTTTGTTATCCACACAACAGAGACTGCACGTGGATCTAGAGTTTTCTCTCGTTCCCTTTTTTTCTGTAACACGACTCCAGTTATCAACAGTTGAGACCATTTTTCTCCTTCGCAATCAATAAGGACAGGACCATCTTTTTGCCAAAAAATTGGCAATATCAGAATGCGATACTGCCAGCTTTCCGCTCAATATCGGGGGTGAAGAACGCCTGAGTTTGGTTTTCAGGTGGCTTTTTGAGTGCAAAGGGTAGAGAAATGAAGAGGAACAATCGCCATTGGATGTTTTTGGAGAAGTTGTGTTTGAGTGAAATTGTTCTTCCATTGCTGGAAACGCCATTAAGCATATCTTGATGCGAGCGAAGAATCCATCATCCCCCCTCCCTGCGTCACGCAAAAGATGATGAGGGCAAAAGACGCCCAAGGTGTCCGTTATCCAGTTCAACTCGCAGATGTGCACCCTGCAGTGAATGAGGGCCTTCACGTGGGCCGAGAACAAACGACTCTGCCTGAAGCGAACACGGCCCATGTCCGGGTACAGCGCAGTTCTCTGATAGGTGAGATTACTGCACGCTTCACACGTAAATCTTAGTCAAGGCTTTTTGCACGAACACGAAAGCAGCATTTCCTTCTTGAGTTCTTTTCAGTTTGTTTTCCCTTTTTTCTGGTGTGTCTGCGTATGCCTCTAGTTTTTTCCGTTCAACCGGAAGTCTGTTCTTTTTTGCCAAGATCACCCCGTTGAGGACAGAACTGAACCTGGCTTCTGTCTCGGTGGCCAACAAATTATTAAGTGACAGCAACTGTGATATGCAAACGCACGTCTGGAAAACGGGTTTTCATTTTTCTCATGATTTCTTTGAAAATAATTCCTTTGCAAACCCTGAAAACAAAAGAGCATGGTGGATTGGTTACATTATCCACAGCAGAAAGTATGGCTTTCTTGAGTACTCAGTGAAGAATAAGATTGAGAGCCAGATGAGTTGCAGATAAATTGCTCCCACAATTGAATCTGACAGCTTCATGATGCACAAGAATGAGCAAAAAATGCTCCATTCATCAGGGGCAAAAATACCCACTGTCTTGCGTTTCCTTGGAGAAGAAAAGGTAATTGTTCCATGTATCATTTTGGGAAATTTGTCTCATGTCTTCAGAAAATTGTCCTCAACAAGAACAGACAGGCAGTGTGGACTCGGGTGAATGCCAAAGAAATGTTCGGTCAGACAAAGTGACAGAAAGAAGAAACTGCGCTGAGCAGCATCAACAAATCACGAGCAATGTGGTGGAGTTTTCGTCTTCTCTTGTTTTGAGACGACAGCTGTCCAGTTGGGCAATGCCATCGGGAGTTAACTCTTGAATTGTGTTGTGAGATTGGAAAATGGAGCAGAGAGGCATGGTTCCAACATTTTGTTATTTTTTCAAACTGAGAATGTTTTTGTTTTCAATTTCTGCCACCATTTCGAAAAGTCATCCACTTTGTCGTTGGAATGGAAGATTCTCAACCAAATCTAACACTCGCTGAATTGGATTTCAAAGTTCAGACAAATCCGTATTTATTTCTTCTTTAGGCAGCGAAGCCGACATTGCCACAGTGTAAACTTGTTTCTCGTCTTCTATCTTGTTTTCTTCTGTTCAGACGAGGGTCTAAGTCCCCGTCGATGATAACAATTTGCCAATTTACAGTCGTGTCGTTGAGCAAAGTAACGAAATGACCTGCGAGACCCGCATATTCCCGGTAGATTAGGGTGGTCTCTAACAACACGAGATGTTTGTATTTGGGACTGTTCCTGGGAACAGGGAAGCCCTAACAAGGCCGGGTGTTGCAGACAGGATCCTCGCTGCGTGTCTAACAATGCTAAACTTCACATTCCAGCCCACATTCAGTTCAAACTGCCTGTTGAATCTTCTCCCTAGTTTAGACCACAGGGCAAACAAAATGGAAACTGGAAAGTTTTCACTGAAGTGTGGAACAAACAGAAAAACAGGAAAACAGGAAGGTGACCATTGTGTGCATTTACTTTGCACCAAACCAAACGTGTCTCCATGGATGAAGAGGGGCAAGAGGGGGATTGGAACTTAACCAGTAAGATTTTATTGTTAAATTGCGCTTCCTTCATCTTCCTTTTTTCTTCATCTCTCCTGAGAAAGATGACCAGGCACTTCAGACTGTATTCCATCCAAGAAAAGCTCTTCGCCGATCCCTGTCCGTCTCGTGATAAATCCAACTTCGCAGAGGAAGATGAATGGGTCAGCCTGTGTTCTGGAATGTTGATTTACTGGACAGGTTAGAGTACGAGGAGACGTATTCTCTGGTTTATGTTTCCACCTGTTGTTCTTTACTTTTTACGGGCCCCCGGGAACGTACACGCACATTAAAGGGAGATATGAACGCGCCATCAGTTCCTGGGATTCGTCAAGTCTGAACATAATTTGTCTTACAAATGAAAACATACAAACTTTGCAAGTTTTGCATGAAGCAGGACCCACCTGTACATGATGCACGGCCATAAGGATGCTTGGGAGGAAGACATGAAGTCTTGCGAGTGCTGGAATAACACACGCTGTGCCAGCTGCCTGGAAGTCCAAGAAGGCCATGGTGCCATGACAGGGGATGACGTCACACACCAGGGCGAGGCAGGATGGTTCCGACAGAAAAAAACGTCACAGAAGAAGGAAGAAAATGAATTCCTGCACAAAGCAAGGCCCTCCCCATTAAAACGCACATCCATACATCAGACAAGGTGATGATTCTGATTCGCTCACTGGTGGAGGAATTCTCACAACGCCCACACTGGGGACAGAAACGACAAGAAATCCAAGAAGAAAACTGAGAGTCACGTGTTCTGCGTCCAGCCCATCCATCGCGAACTGTCAGCCTGTTAATCATGCGCCAGTGTCATCCAATCCGTTTTCCAAAAAACCTCCTTTTTCAAACTCAGTAGTTTCTTTTGGGTTTCTTGCAAAGTTAGAGACTTTCCTGACCTTAAGTTTTTTTCCACGGAGCGTTTGCTGACTCTGTTTTGATGCACAGATGAAAGAATTGGACGTCACGGTGATGACGTGCATGAAATTATCCAAGGTCATGAACTGTTTCATTCTAGAATTCTGATGTTTGACCCATTTCGGCTTCCTTTTTCCTTCGTGGGTCTGAAACGAGCACGGATGCTCCCCCTCCCATCATTGGTACACGATCTGCATAAGATTTTCTTTTTTGCGATTCAAATTCGCGAGATTAGACGCCAGAGCGCTTGACATCCTTGCTGTCAGGTTTTTGCCATGCTGGCTTTGTGGAAAGCGCACTTCCATTTTTTCCCCAGGGCGCACCGTTTTAAATAGCAGAAAATCAAACCATCAATCAATTAAATTTAACGACGACATTAAAGTTGAGAGAATAGAATGCACCTCATGGAAAGTCATTGTCAACCGTAAAGGATCGTTTTAAGGTTACGAGTCATTGCAGCTTTGAGAAAACAGAAAAAAAAAATCCTGACGACGTGACGACGATTTGCCCTGATCTGTCACTTCTTTATGGAATGAGCATGAATGGGAGATATGTCAGTTCTGAGCGGAACCTGCGTCATTCTTCGGATTGGTCTTGTGTGAAAGAAGCTCCAACTTGAAAGTTAATTGTGGTTGTCTCGGCAACACAAAAAGTGCGCAAAAGAGTTCAGACTCATTTTGTGCAAAAAACATGGCAAAAAACTTGTTCATGTTTTGGACGTCTTTGCCTGAGCACGTTACGCAAGAAGTGAACATGACGTATGACGTAATCGCAAATGCAACATTTTTAGGCCCAAACTTAATTCTGTTGTTCTGAGGGTGTTTGTAGACGACACAATCTCACAGAAGAAGACTTAGCATCTTTCGCTGAAGAAGTGAAGTGACACTGAACCTTGCTGTGAGTGATTTCGATAGGAGATTTGTATTGGGTGTTTGGGCGCTGTTGCGCCAACACCGCTGCGCCTCACAGCTTCCGGGGAAAACTTCAGCAAGCGCTGAGACGTGACTGCCATCCATAACAAGCCTCAATTCGCATCAAACCTCCAACAACCCGCAGAATTCTCCACGCACTGCTTTTGTGATTCGGAAAATGTATCAAATGGTCAATCAGCCAGAATCTGACGAAGTCCACACATCTGAGATAAGACCAGCTTTGGAAGGAGACAGGGTTGTCATTTTTCTTGGAGGTGACTGCAGCTTTCACCCCAGCATGGAAACGCAAATACGACATTTTAAAATAATGTCTGCTTCTCGGAGGGAGTTCGTTTCTTTCTGTCTCTTTCTGCAGAAGATTTCTAGCATAAAGGGAATTGTGCTGTTTGGGCACTTGCTTCACAGAGGAGAACATATGCCTTCTCAGGGCCTGGATTGCTGTGCCAAGGTGTATTTTCCAAAGCAGTGGATGCCAAGTCTAAATACAGGGACAAAACGTGTTGGCGAAGACAACAACTGCAGCACAAAACCGGCTGATTGAATTAAGCATTTGGACTGTTTCTTGGAAAGCTGCCTGTCTCTTTCAATCCACCGAGAACCTCGCTTGACTGACGGGAACCTTGGAACAATTTCCGCAGAACTTGTTTCTTGCTCAAGGTGTTTTGTGTGAAGCTGATTTTGAGTTGCGATAATACCTGCAGACCAACCTGAAATGGCTTGCCTATCTCTGTCCAAATCGGCAAAGAAGGATCACAAGTTTGGACAAACAGGCGTAACTTTCTTCATTGTGGGAACAGTTTGCAGCACAAAAACAGCTAACAGGCGCATTTCAGTAGTTCTGACCACTTTTTCTCACAAGGGCATTCAAAACATTTCTTTTCTTCAGGACTTTCTTTTGTCCTATTGTTTGTGCATCAGACAGACATTGTTTCAACCACTTCAAAGGCGTTTTCTTTTTGTGGAGAAGAGAAGCACATCCAAAAGCAGTTGAACTTCAAATGCAGCATCCTCTACTTTGCATTGATCTGAACAGGGTGGGTTGACCGTCGGTGGCCTTCCACAAAAGCAAAAATATTCATGTCTTTATTAAGCTCACATTGAACATTGCAAGGATTCGCAACTGGAAGGAAGAGCGGACGCGCAAGGAGGCTTGTCCTTGCAATGGGTTCTCAAGGCGAATCTTAGTAAAATGACGCAAAGGAATGTGCAGTCGTCCCCGCCGAATTCGAATCTGGTTTTCAGTTAATTCCTTCACGTTACGTTATTGGGAATTGTGCAGGTCTTGGTGACATCGTGACATTTTATGAGTTTTGTTTAAATGGCGTGGATTTTGAGTGGCATCAATTCGCCTTGTGTGGGGTCGACTGCACAAGGGTGGAAACTGGACTGTCTGGCTGAGTGTTTGTCGTCTGTCTCTCTCTCTCTCTCTCTATCTTTCCATCTCGTGTTTTTCTTCCAAGATCTCATTTTTGTTGTCCTTCTCTTTATCTCTGCCAAATTATGCTTTTTGTTTAACTTCTCCTTTTTCAGAATTGTCGCAGTTCTTTTCCCCTTCACGATGAATTCACGGAGTCCTGTGGCCTCCTGTTGCAACACTTGGAACAGCAGCATTCCAAACCATCAACTGTCACAGGAATCTGCAACTGATAGACTCTTAACACGACAGATGTTAAGATATTCCGTCTCCTACCTTGCAGAATCAGAGATTGCCATTGCTTAAAGGAGTACAAAGATGACAACAAGAGTTGCTATGGCAACTGGTGCGAGCAAAATGAGATTTCCAGTGATATCTGTTCCTGATGGTAACAAAAGAACTTCCTGTACTCTGAAAGAAAACCGCAGCACGCGAACAAAAAGCAAAATGAAAGGCCTGAATTAATGTCAGAGAATTCAGAATGCCGCTCAAAGACGCTAGGCTAGGCCTTGGAATGAACGGGATTTTCTCTTTCTTTATCCTGACGGAACTGCTCGGCTTTTCCTTGCTCGGAGACACAAAGGGTATGAAAAATGAGGCTCTGCGCAGCAAGGTGGATTCTGATGTGAGATTCCAGGGATGAATCTGGAACGTCAACTTACAACGAGCTGTCACGTGAACAGTTATTTTGATGTTGTTGCTGAAATGAAACACATGCAGACACGAGAGCCAAGCAATGCCCAAACATTAAAACCATTGACAAAATCAGAAAATTCCCAGCCATTGAAGAGAAATCACTGAGGAAGTAACCGCGTCCAAACATCTTCGGGAATCTGCGAGAAATCTGTACGATACGAGGCAGCTGGGAGATCTCTGTGGGCAGCCACGATCTGATGTAGACTCTTGATTTTTTTTCAGATGGTCAAGAATCAAGAATTGCAGACACACAGGTGAGAATGGGAAAATCTAATGGGCTCTCAGAACAGGGCACAAGGTTTGTTCCTCCCACTTTGTGATTGTATACATGTATTCCCTTACAAATGTAATTTGCAGGTGCGATACAGCCTTTATCCTTTATCCCAGCTTATCCACCACCAGCTAAGCCACTGGACAACGATTGGAATTAGTCTCTAAATCTGGTCAAATCCTGGCAAAAGCCTCTTTGTGACATTTTGGTTTTTGTATCTGGCATATATAAACTACGCAGGTTAGGTGAGTGACCTGACACTTGAATGAAGGTAAAAGAGTGATCAGTTTCCTTCTTGCCTCACTGGCAAAAACGTCAAAGCACTCGCCAAATCTGTCAAAGGTCACTTCCGCTTGCACTCCCAAGAGTCGCGTCACCAGGACCAACTTCAGGGGATGCATTAAAAATAATTGTCTTGTTGCCTCAAGCTTCAAAATGGTTTTCCAAGTTTATTTTGTGAATTCTGTGGAGAACCAACGTTCTTGCAATTCCCACGTTTTCCTTGGGACGGCAGTTTCCTGAGTTGCCACCTAAAAAGTTTCAAGTTGTTTCCATCTCCCAGCAGATCAGACGCGCACATCCCTGTAGGATCAGACACAACTTGGACAAACAGCAAATGAATACGTTATCTGGAAACCTGTATTTGAACAAAACGCCCAAGCCAGGAAAAAAGTTCCCATCTTCTCTGCATTTTAGATGGTTTGTGGGTGAGTGCTTTCAAGGTTTCTTGATGCCGAGCAAACTTTCAGGTTGTTGCAAAGAGATTCCATTGCACAAACCACTGGTTATTTACTTAAGCACTGCATTTGAGCTTCTTCCCCCTGCAATGAAAAGAGGAGGTAAAAGGAGCTGAGGCAATTATCAGTGCAAAATAGAGATTGATTTTTCCTCGCAGTCCAGCGGTAGGTAGATGATAGGAGAAATCAAGATGAAGCTTTAGAATCAGACAGAAGCCCCTGGACTGGAAAATCAAAGATCAGAACAATCCTTGCTTCGTGCCCGGATGAAGGCAATGGACGATGCAAGGCATGAAGATGGGTTCAGTTGCGAATCCAGGACATGGTCAATTCTAGATCCAGGAAGTTTCAGCCCAAATTGGTGGCCATTTCCGACAAGGGGGAAAAAAGCTCAACGATGGCTCTTTGTCACAGAAGATGATCTCACAAAAACATTTCGTTGTGACGGACCCGGCTTTCCAGATTTTAACCTCACCTTCACAATCCCAGTCCCAAACTAATTCCAGAAAAGCGCTTGTTAAATTACGTTTCTATCACATCAAGGTTGTAATTTTAACTTAGCCTGCAGTTAGGAATGTTAACGTCCAATTGCCATGCTGGCCTATTTCATAGCTCCATTCCCCGTGTGAAAGGCATGAATTCCCGCTTTCCTCCTCATTACGTCCATTCACCGGATTCAAACCCCGTCAATATCACCCAGGGCGCAATCCAAACAGGGTGGTTCCCATGGAAACACAAATCCACGCAGAAAAAGTTTCAACTGTCAATGTTTAAGCCCGAGCGAATTTTGTTGGTTCCAGTCAGTAAAATCCCCTGTCTACAAACATCACAAACAAAATCCTGAAAAGACGTGCGAGTTGGGAGCTGCCTTTTTTGCCAGAAACATCAGAATATTTTTCTCGTTCAGGTGGAAATTCAGTTCGGAAAAAAACACACGATCACAAAAAAACCAATCTCACTGACACTATGTATACTCCATGGATGTGTTTTCTTGAAGAGAGTCATGTTGCCTTCGTGTCATACACCTGTGTGGAATGAAAAACGGCGCAGCTGCAAAATCCACCTCTCTTTCCCTCTCGACTGTTGTATCAATTTCCTCGCGCAGCCAGAAAAGGAAAACGTACACTTCAGCTCGCAAAAACTTTCCTCGTCTTTCCACAAACCACACACAAGACGTTAGCTTGAGCCGTTTTGCTGTTTTTTTTCCTACCCAAGGCGTTTGTTGTTCTCCGTGGCTACATGTAACTCACTGCTGCCTTTTAAGAAAAGGAACACAACACGTGCAGACAAAAAGTTTCACTTAATGTCCACAATCAAACATGCAGATAAGTCGGTGGGACATGTTCTTTGCAATGGGCAGCGAAAATTTTTTTTTCTTTCTTGAGCAACAACAGAATGACCTCCCGCGCCATTCTTCTAACGCCTGTTTAATTCCTTCCCTCCTTCCCTCCTTCCCTCCCTCTCCCATCTCTTCTCTTCATTTCACTTCTATTTTTCTTCTTTTGAGAGAGGTTTTGTGGCACCTTGGTGTCTGTCATGAAAATGAAGGCTACATGAAGTGTCTTCCTCCCCTCCAACCAAGAAGAAGAACAACCGGTGAGCACTGTTGCTCACAAGTCTCGTTCACTGCACCAGATAACGAGGCCCATTGTTCGCTCACTGGTGACTTGATGGGATCTCCCTTTACTGCATCTTCAGGTTCAAGACATTTACACGGTGCCTGTCAGGTAAAGGCTGATCACAGAGCAGCAGATAAGATCGGGACATGGGCCTATCCTGCAGTGTGGCCCGATACTTTCCCCTTTTGGAAGATTTCTCATTGTAGACGCGTTAAATTTCCTCAACTGTCAGGTCACATGCAGATGTGAAACCTGAACGCGAAACCTGGAACGTGAAACGTGAAACGGCAAACTGGTTATCTGCTCAGTAGAAAAAACACCTGCAGGTGCTCGGCCATAACGGACTCCGGCAGTGACAACGCGCGCACACACACACACACACACACACGCCCATCAGTGTGAGCCACACTGTCACGTGAGAACCCGGGCTGATATGAATGTCAATGCGGAGAAGAACGAAGCCTGCGCAATGGAAACGGGCTCTGATAAAATGGGAGCTGACATGTGTTTTGCTTCACATGTAATTTACTTGGATTATCCTGATTAACTCACTGTGAATCATCTGGGGACCATCTCTTTTTTGCGCAAAAAAATTGATAAAAAATGTTCATTCGCTGTTTTTGCTGTCATACACGATGCCGAGAGCGCACCCGATGCCCAAAAGTGGCACGGTTACCGTTCAAGGTGAAATAACACATCATGTAACTAAGCCAACACCAAGAGTGGCAGAGCTCTTTTTAGTTGGTCGCATCTAAAGTGTTGCTTCCTCCATTGACCTCTCACTTCAAAAAATGTCGTGAACAAGGAGATGGCTTCTTTTGAGTGGCTGTCCTCCGGAGCTGTAACTTCTGACCACATGATTGGCCCGCCCAGAACATGGATTATTCTCAAGCATTTCGTTGTTGAACCAACCAATTTAGAGATCACATCGTGCCCCACCACTTTAAAAGGCCCACTTGAATGTGGTAATCCCCCTTCAGGAAGACTACAGCAGTGAGGCTCCTTTGCCTTAGATTTCAGAATCCAGATGCCTCTCAGATTGGGCGAATGTTTTTCTTTTGTTCCATTTTTACTGGAGTTCACGCAGACCATCGAATCAGGAATCTGTTTTCTTGTGCGCGTTGCACAAGTTGTGAGATTCCAGATAGTAGAAGCCAAGACATCAGCCTCAGCGAAAACCAGGGATGCTGGGCTGCGGCCGTTGCGAAGAACGTGACAGTGAAGAAGACACTCCAATTCAGTGCATTCCATCTGGAACATCTGGAAGGTCCAACCTTAACAAATTTACCATCCCTGCGGATCACAACAAAAACGGGCCTTCGCACATTAGGCAACTCACTAAACGATTTCCTGAATGAATATACATTCCCCTCATTGCAGAAAATTACCAAATTGCTTTCCCTGTCGTTTGCGGAACAGAATACGATTGCGGAAATCAATCTAACGATTTAGGGATAAATTGTAATTTATTGTTCATCAGTGCTGCAAGCAGTTCGTGTCTGGTGTTCCTGTCTTGAGGGAACCTCTGAGAAAACTGCCCCCGCCTTGTGCACAAACAAGAGTATGGAAATATATGCAGCTTCATCTTAATTGAAATTCAAGAAAACTGCAGAATTGCTTCCCGTCCCCAGGGACTGAAATCGAAAGGCCCGAGGCTTTTTCTTGTCTCTTTGTTTCTTGCAGCTGGGGAATGTTGTGCGCCAGATTTCCGAATGAGCGGGAACGACAGCTTGAGTTTGGCTTTGCTTGGAACAGGAATTCTCGAGCCTAATTCCGCCCATTGAGTGGTAAAGTC
>JAAUYG010221512.1_pt1 | contig 11337 bp, 13 predicted proteins | sample 7278091 | NCBI WGS metagenome assembly JAAUYG01 (sample SAMN14350201, study PRJNA611818) | marine sediment metagenome | isolation source: surface marine sediment (0.6m) | place: French Polynesia: Moorea | collected 2018-08 | reverse complement strand
CCTACTTCCAAGGGAGACCTCTCCATGAATGACCAATGGTAATTAGAATCACCCTGTAATTTCCCCCTGCAGTACTTGCATGACTCTGAGGTAATGTGGTCTTTAATAGGAAGAATCCATGGGGAGAAAAGTTGACAGCTGAAATCAATCAGAGGCCGCACATTGTTGCCACTGGCATATTAATGCACTTGCCTGGTGAACAGGTTTTCTGGGTTCTGGGACTCTCAACGCAGGCAGAACTCCTGCACTCGTACCCGCATAATTCAAAAGCGTTTTTTTTGCAGATTGTGAATTGTTCAGTTCTGCGTGCACGGGTGGGTCTCTGGTTAATTCAAACAACAAAAACTCCCAAAAAGCTTAAATGAGCTGAATTGAGCACAAAGACTAACTCATGAGAGATTGCAATGTGATTTTCAAAAAACACTGATTTGTCCTTGATTTTGGAAAAAAAAATGCATATTTAGACCAACCTTGACACACTTGTATCCAACAGCCGTACTTGCCCAAAGGAAAAATCTTTTGCCAGATCCCAAACAAGCTGTTGTCTTTGTATATCTTGTGCAGTCTAAAGTTCTGGAGTTGCTTCGAGACAAGCACCTCTGCGTCTGGGTTTCTGCAGTCGCATAATCCCGCGTTATTCAAAATTTGAATTCCAAAATGTTTTCTGTCGCCACAACAAAAAGCAAACTGCAAAAAGGAAACCCCTGGGCATAAAAGAAAGAAAAACGGCTGTCATGACCCTTTTGAGTTGTGTGGAGGCGCCAAAAACTGGTTTCAAGCAATACTATTTGGCTTATAAATTTTGAAACCCAGCACAACTTCAAAATCTTCTTTTCCCTTTTTGTTTCAGGACTTGTTTTACATCCTGAAAAATGCAAAATGATCTTCTTCATTCAGAAAATGCAAATGCAGAATTCGAGGAAATCCACTGGCAAAACACAGTTTCACACAAAGCGGGTTCGACGTCACTACTTATGGGACTCAGTAGCCAATCAGCACTCGTAAAACGAAATTGAAAGCCGTAAGCAGTGCCTGTCATTTTGAACACCCCGCAGAAATCAAAGAAGTAATGTCACACTAAACGATGATTAAAGACAATCCTTATGTCTGTTCTTTTTCTTGTCTTTGCAATAAAAAGGGCCGTTTTTTGTTTGAGTTGTGTAGTTAACGGATGAAGAATAAAGAGACTGTAAGTGCAACACCCACGCAAGGTGAAATGATCAATTTGTCCAAAGAATCTCAGGAATCAACAACAGCCCAGCAAGAAGAGCAAGAACCAGCACATTTCTTGCAAAGCACCAGAGAAAAAAATCTGCAGCACTAGGTCCCCGCTTCGAATGTATTTTTGACCAGCCTGTTTCTTTGAATTGTGCAGTTCTTTATCCAGGTGTTCAGCATTGTGGAGACAGAAAATGTCTGTTTGAATTGTGCGGGCTCCGAATGACGCGTTTTGTCCACTGATCTATGTTCTGTTTTTTTATTCCTATGTGGAAATCGCGCCAAACGCAAAAGGCCAGAGTCTATTTTGAACACACGTCTTAGGCCTTAGAATGATGTTGTTCTGTTCTCATAAACAAATTCAAAAGAGTAAGCGTTCCGTTTGGTAGACTGCATCTGTTTAGTTATTCAGGGCTGTCAATTCAATAAGTGGCCGCTGTGGAGAAAGGCTCATACAATTTCACTGATTGACGCACACTTGGAGCATACCAAAGTATTTTCCGGGGACCCCTCACATAAATGATTGGCGTCTCAACTCCTCAGGATCTCTTGACCGTTTGACGGGCCGCGCAAGGGCAGGATTGGGTTTGTCCGACACCAACATGCTCAAGGAGAACCAGAAACGTTTTCAACATCCAGAGGAGACATTCTGGACCAATACGCAGAGTCAACTGGAACAGAAAGGCTCGGTGGCTTACCCAAATAGAAACACTGCAAACGTACGTTTACAGGGAGGTTATACGTACGGTTATAGGGAGGGCGGCCCTTTTGTGGTTCAGACAAAATTTGGATGTCATAACACCTTTTGGAGAACATGACCCCCCACCCCCTCTCTATGGATGGTCATATAGGGGAGGTGGGCTGGATGTCACAGCACCTTTTGGGGAACATGACCCTTCCGCCACCCCCACCCGCGGATAAGAGACAAGGCGGTGGACTTCGCACTGCAGTTGCCCTAGCACTGCTTCTGGTTTCTCTTGTTTTGAGCCATGACTTTGTTTTGAGTCCACAGGTTTCAGTGAGTATATAGCTGTGCGAACAGGATATTGAAGAGCTAAAGAAGAAGGCCGAGCTGTTTTGATAGAGGTGGTGCACCTCGAGCAAGGCGTGAGTTGATCCGGTTTGATGAGGGCAACTCTACATGCATGGCCATTGATGACCATGGCCTGCCTCAAGGCATTCTTGGAAACAGGATACAGAGAAAATGGAGAACTTCTCTGCTTTTTTGTACAGTCGTCTCCGCTTAATTCTGATTTGTTTTCAGCTGATTCCTTGCAATTAGGCATTGTTCATAATGATGCATATTTTGCATTGTGGAAATAGAAAGCACTGCTGAGCTTCAAGGGTGTTTGTCAAGCATTAATTTTAACTTTTCTCAGAACGGCAGTTTCCAAAATTTACTTCAATTATCTGTCTTCAGTGTTTGTTCTGTGGACAAGCGCTCGGAGGGTTGGGGCAATTTGTTTTGCGGAGAGGGGAATGTTGTTCTCATGTTTACGTGCTCAAAGTGCAAAACAAACGACTTCAGATTTGAAAGATCAAGATCAAAAGAAACGGAAAAATCCACCGCAAAACTTAAACTTTCCTGCTGAATCCACATCCTGGTTGTTATCGCTTGACTCCAGAACCGTGAATCCTGAATGGAGGGAAATTCCAGTTTGAAAATAATTTTCTGGTTTATTTCTCACGGTTCGTTGGTCAGAATAATAGGTACAATAATAACTGCTGCAGGGTCCGCAATGTCCATGATATTTTAGTGTTATTTCCTGGAATCTGGAATGACCCCGGCGACAGAAATAGACTGGAGGCTGCTCAGACAGAGACGTGGTCAATATTGCACTAAATGAGCCCAAATCAGGGTCACAGATGCTTTGCAGAATTCCCAAACTGCATTTGAAAACTTCATGGCCCTCTTGATTGGTCCCCGCAAGGTCCTTGAAACCCAGTCCCAGATCCTTCTGATGTAACGGAACATTTCTGAGCGGTTGTTTATAGGTTCAGGTTCAGGTCTCTTTTTCCCTGTATTTTTCTCCAAACACATTAAACTTGGTTTTGAGATTCCTGTCCTAGTTTTCCATGCAACTAAGACAAAAAAAGATGGACAGTGATCAACAATCGGCTTTCTAGGTCTATTTTGACCATCAGTCTTTGGTTTGCCCGATTTGCAGACTCAGTGGTCAAAACATACAGAGCCAATTTTTTGGGGGGTCTGTACCAGTTTTCCAGACTCTGGGGAGAGGAAACTCAGACGGAAAGCCCCTAAAAATCGCCGTTTTGATATTTGTGTCCATTTGTTTCTTCTTGGACGTTTCGGCCTTGTGTTCAAAACCTATCAAACCGAATTAAGGGGTTCAGTGAAGTTTCTATTCTGTGGCAAAAGGAAACTCGGACATACAACGACCCCAGGAATCTGCTTGATGTGATTTCAGCACTGAACCTACACAACAGGATACAAGCTGAGGAATGGTGGAACAAAGACACATAAAAACTGGCCTGGATGGCAGGATCAGTCTGGTTTAATGCAATCCAGATTGACCTATCAAGATCAATCGAGTTCTCTATTTTCTCTCCGTCCACATAAATGTCTGTCACAATCTCCCAGATGCCACTCTCTGGTGATAAATAAAGAGCTCTGGGTTACGAGGTTCAGTCAAAAGTGACCGCAGTTTTTCTTTATCTGGAAGATCCACACCCAGGTGCAGATCCAGTACATATTCTGTGCTATTTTGATTTTTTCCAATAAAAAGTGTACTCCTCCTGTCACTCCAACCTTTACAAAAGTTACAGTGATACGCCGATTCTTTTTGACTTGTTTTGAAGAAAAAACATACAATTCAAACAGAACATCAAAAACTAAACATGTTCTTTTGTTCTGCACTAAAATACGAGTATTTTTGCAAAAGTCAGGTGAAAAAAATTTGAATTTAGAGGGAATCACTGCAGAAAGGAGGCCAACTCGGTGAAAGTAAAACAGCGACTGAAGATGAAGGTTGGAGCATTACTACCATTTTCAGATTGCACACGTCTTAATGGAGAGATCCTAGCCCAATTCAACGTGGAGCAGAGTTATCCATCTTTATTACGCCATTACGCCGACGTCTGAAGGTAAAATAAGACCCGGAGAATAAGCCACTTTGCTGCATTAAGAAAGTAGCTTAATGTCTCCACTTGACATGTGAAGACGAAAGCAAAATGGGAAAGAGACATGGGAATTGTGTTTGTAGAATGCAGTGTGCTCGAGAGGGGATCCAGGGGGTCTTTTCTGGAGATTGTTTCTCCAAGAAAACAGTTACCTCCGCTAAATTCGAATCCGTTTTTAATCCAGCTGATTCCTTTTTCTTTTGTACATTTTGTTCGCCTTGTGAAAGCAAAAAACGTTTTTTTTTTTTTTTTTTTTTTTTTTTTTGCATTGTTGTGAAAAAGACGACTCCGAAATGCGCGGGTACAACTGTACTGAATCACCGAACTTGGTCTTCACAAAAGGGGGTCCAGATTCTCTGGTTGCGCCCGCACAAATCTTACAGCCATTTCAGAACCTCGCACAATTTGAACACTTAGTCCAAAAATCTATTCTGTCTCCAAAATTTATGGGGAAAAACAGCAAAAATCCAAAACTACAAAAATCCAAAAACATCCAGAATTCAAGGAAAGATCTGCATGGGAAATTTCTGGTTGAAACATCTTTTGAATTCCGGACTCAGAGGCACTGCGGTGGGGTGGGTTCATCCGTTGGAAAGGATTCTGTACATTGAATTTTAGGCCGTGCTGCTTAAGTTAAGCAGAGTGGCCTCTTTGAGTGACACTGTCATCATCCCTTGTCGTCATTGTCACAGACAGGCCCCTGTTTGAATGGACCACTCACCTGCTAATCAAACTTTACGCAAACTACTCAAAAGGTGATCGCGTTATGCAACACAGCTCGGCCTTGGCACTGATAAGCGTCCTTGTAAACACTTGTTTTCTTATGGGACTCACAACAACTTTATAGGACTGTTCAGTGACTTGCAACATCAATGGACTGTCATTGTCTGAATACCAATTCTCCATTCTCCACAACTGGAAACCCTCAGGGCCAATTCAAATTTCTCCGATTTTTATCTGCACCGTGAACGGTGCTTTGAACACCAAGTGAGCAGTCGAGTTGTTTTTTTTTCTGCAAAGGACTATCTTTTCAAATTCCGTACATGTTCCCAATAAACCTGGCCAACTTTTAGTATCTAATGCAAAAAAGAGAGTTTTATTCTCTTGTTGGAGGCAAAGTACATGTTAGACCTTTATCGAAGATTCAATGCCATCTGTCAAAAGTTTCAGAGCATCACTCCACCACAATTTTTGTCAAATAGTTACATGTAGTTTTAAAACTGTGACGATACATTTTGGACAGTCTCCTTCTTCTGATCTCTGAATGGCAATTTTTTCTGCATGAAAGGATGTGGTTGTGATGTTTTGGCAACAAAGTGTGTTAGCAAGTCAGAAAGAAAACAAAAAAACATCCAAAAATCCTTGGGCAATAGGAGCACTTGATGAATCCAGTATAGTTGAAACAACACAGGACAGACAAAGTACCTTCCTCGGAGGCAAGAATTATGTTCTGACATCATAGCCACCACAGGAGATTATGGGTGATGTACAGAATGTAATCAGCTGTTGTGTCATGGGTTAATAACACAGATTAATCTTCTTTGTGTCTCTATCAGGGAAACATTAGAAATCCTCAGGTTAACGCAAAGCAGTTCTTAATTTGTACAGTTTTCTTGCCAGTTCCGCGATAGAGAGTTGACCATGCGTTGCAGTTCTCAAAAAGAATGGACCGAGGCGTTAGCTTAATTTAGGTTTCAAAAAATGCCAAAACGAACCGTGGGTGCGAACAATGGAAACGTAAATTAATTCATGGGGGCGAAAGCCAGGATTCTTGACTAGGCGGCGAAGGAATTGGTCAACAGCAATTTCAATGAAACGTTTCAGCCACAGCAGGAATCAAATGTCTTTCTGCTCGGTTTTAAGCACAATCTGAATGTGTACGCAACAAGCAAAGAAAGTGGCCGTGGGTCAACACAAAGAGACAAACAGACAGAGTCAACAGAAAGAGAAACAGAATCTTAGATGTCGCGGCTGATGGCGAGAAATTACAGTCGCACAAAACGCAAGTATTTGCTGGCCAGTTCTGGATATTCTTCAATTTTGCTTCTTTTGCATATTTTGGAGATAAAAAGGTGTCTGGATTTTCCTCGATTTGAGGTGGATTTCAAAACATCGCTATGTGCGGGTTGGACTGCATCGGGTCAATTTACCTGAAACAGAAAAGCAGTCATCCGTTTTGCAGCACATTTGTGGGACATTGACCGACCGAAGGTTGTTTGATCAGGGGCAGCCAAATATCCTCTGAAAACAACTATATCACGCGCCTCAGTGATCTTCACCTTCAGTTTTTCTCCTTGATACTTCTCCCGCAGGAGTTGTTCCGTTTCTTCCCTGCCCTGGCACCCTTTCATGGTGATTTGAATGTGTTTCACAAACACCCTGTACATCTCCAAATGTGTGCTTTGTTGGTTTGTTTGAATATGCTCAATCCGAATTTCCACTTAATTCAAAGTCCCTTGCAAACTTGTCTCCTGTCTCCACAATGCTAATCTGCCTGCTTAATTCAAAATTTGGTTGATCTGAAAGAAAATCACTGAGTATTTGAATTTTGAATGAACCGGGAAGACCTGTATCAGTCTTTGTTACTGTTCTTTTTGGAGCCGTGTGGGGTTTTGAATTAATCAAAACGAGAAAAAAGAAAATCATTGCACAGGTAGGTCCCCGTTAATCCTGATATGGATTTTCTTGAATTCCTGGAAAATTCAAAGTCCAAAAGAAATCAAGCTCCTATATCTCCTGTGTGAATCTAATTTGGTTAATTCGAAAGAATTTTACTTGGTATTTCATTTCTTCTCTAGGACTGTATATTTTCCACGTGTGCGAGATTTCCAATGGATGTAATGACCAATTCGAACAAAACTGCAGTCCAGATTGCCAGAAAGAAACAAACGAGTGCACAATCGTCCTTTGCCAAGAACAATCGACACCCATAATTAATGTGACGTGAGAGTTTGCCTTTCCAGTCCTCGTGTCTTCATCCGGGGATTACCTCGCCTTGTCAACAGTGTAATGATATTTCCGGCTGGCTGCGCAAACGGCTCGGAGTGTCGGACGGCCGTGTCTTTTATCCAGATTAATGATCTCTGGGCCTTGTTGCTTTCTTATCACAGCCCAGCTAATGTATTTTGCTTTCGGATCAGTTTTCTTTGATTAATCCCGTTTCAAAGTTGTGGTTTTTTCTTGGTTTTGGCTTCCCTTTTCCTTTTTTTGCTTTGTTGCGTCAGGTGACAAACAGGGAAAAAAGATCTGTTTTGTTATGGAGTGGGATTCGTGCGGAATTGAAACAGGAGAATTCTTCGTTTTGCCTTGTCTTCTTTTGTGCCTTTTTTGGCGTTAGTTGACATGGGCTCTGTGAAACAAATGTTGCCGAATTGTAACATTTGGAAAATTCCCATTTTTACAATGTCTTTTTCTTCAGCTGTACCAGCAGATTTCGAGCGGACATTTGTTTTTCTTCTCAGACAAACCCCGTTTGTTTTTCCAAGAAAATCGAAAAAAATCATTGTCAATCCACGATGCAACAAAACAGATACCTCCTGCTTGTTTCAAAAAGTTTTTCTTTTGAATTAAGTAAATTTTGAATCTGACAGGCAGATAAACAAATGAGAGATAGGAGTGTGATTTCCACAGGACTTCTTGTTGTCAGAAAATTCGGATTGTCCATAAGCGTGAGGTCACTGTGGAAAGAAAACTAATCCCCGAGCACCCCGTTCAAAACTTTTACAACTCGAACAATAACTGGCTGTCAAAACGCTTTGGGGTTGTGTGGCTGTGACTGTCCATTGGCTTCAAGGAAGCCACAATGAAAGATGCTGATTTTGGCAGATCTGGTTGATCTTTCTTTCTTTCCCTATCATCTTTCTTTCCCTATCAAGAATCATTGAATTGGATTGATCAATCTAGAATCATCTTCAGTTCAGGGACTGAATGTGTTTTTCATCACTTGACCCACTTCGCTCAATACTCAATTGGGATGATGGATTTGGCATCTTCCACCAATCGCAATCTATTGAGCATATATACAGTGGTACAGGCTTAACTAGAAACCACACAAAGTTGTGGATGCCCTGTGGGCACATCCTGCAAAAGATCTACAGGGGAGATTCGTCTGAAACATTTTTGTTGTTTTTTTTTGAAATGCTTTTTTTCATCAAGGAGTCAGAAAATGCCCAACTATGCGAACACCTGAGGCTATCAAACCGCTAAAATAACAAGGGAAAATCCTTTTGAAAATATCCAACCATGAAAGTGACACAGCCAAAAGATGACTCGTCCTACAAATGCCTCGCTCCGACGAACCCTGTGGGCAAAGGGCCTATTCACCACGAATTGGCATTCGTCAACGAATTCAGACTTCAGCAAAGGCGTTGCGGTTTATATAAGTTAAAATGTATTTCTGACAATTGCTCCGCTCAATTCAGGAAGAGTTTGCAACATGTTATTTTTAAAATCCAGCGCAATTCCAGCACAACTCCAAATCTTTCCATATCCACAAGCCAGAAAAAAAAACCATGCACAGTTCTAAAATGTTACTAAATTCAGTTGGAATGGCCAGCTGAACTTTGTTTTGAATTGTGTGGGAAAGAGGGTAAGCCTTCAGCTTTTGTGGTTGGGCATTCTCCAGATCTTTTTCCAAATAATTGTGGTTGTTTGCTTTAGATGTTAGTATGGTTAGGCATTATCTGAGTCTCAAATTCACCCAAAAATGAAAATGTTTTAGACAAATCCTTCCTGCAGTATAAATTCTACAGCATCTCGCAGATTTGAGCCCATGGAGCATCCACACTTATGGAGTGGCTTTTAGTTTCAGGCTGCGTTGAAGAGCGAGTGACAGAAAAGGAATTCTGAATTGCAGCAGCTCAGCCTCCATCTATCCATACTTCAGACCCAGTTCTTGGCCCGCACACTGAAGAAAGAGAGACATAGAGTCCTGCGATCAATCAAACCCTGTTCTCCCTCGCAATGCGCATTTCAATAAGTGGTCTGGGGCCAAAAAGGGTCCATTTGGTTTTCTTGATTATAGAGCTGGTCAAGCATTCGTAAATAATACGGGTAGAGAATAATGTACAGACCTGATTGAAAACCCCGACGGTATGGCGGGAACAAGTCTCAGAAAATGAACCGCTTCTGGATATTTCTGCTGAGTTTTGGTTGGGTAAACAAATCGTGTGATTGCCTGGTTTAGGATTGACTGGTTGAAGCACTTTTTCGGAACTGGCTACAGCTGTACCCGCGCAATGCAAAATCATTTTATGGGACGTTGGATAATTTCCTTGAAGTTGTGCACTTTTTGTTTTGTGCATTTTTTTTTTTTTGGAATTGCGGATTTGGGAAAAAATTCTGGAATTTTTGCTTCGAATTGTGAGGTTTTCTTTCTAAGAATAACCAAACAGGCTGAAGCTCCATTTTTTTTAAAATGATTGACTTTCTTGTCATGGGAAAAGTGACAAGAAAGCAACAAACATGCTTCGCAAGAACGGCTGGCCTTTCCAGGGTCATCTGTGGCCTGATATCCAAACAAGCGGAGCGTTGAACAAAACGAAGGCTGAGACTGGTACTTGCCTGATTCGAATTGGTTTCGTTCATTTCAAATCTCCCGCGCAATTCAAACACAACTTCAAAAAACGTTTTCTGTGTCCACAATGCACAAAAATAATTCAATTCATAATTCAAAGAAAAAACTGCTGCTTCCAATGAACCAGCTGGAAAAACAGCGGTGAATTATGCGGGATCGACTGTATCTCAAGTCAGCGTGCGTAGTTACTATTCTGCCTGGGCTTTATGATTACCAGTACCCCTGAAAATGATTTACATCAATAAGGGGCTATCATTGGCGGAATATCAATCATCTATTCGGACCCCGATCAAAGATTCAGAGGGCATAGCATCTTGGATGTCCTTTTATCTAGTTTATTTCCCCCGCACAATTGTTGCTGAAATTAGAAAACACTATTTAACTAATCAGATTGTGAATCAAGTCAACCCATGCACACTGATTTTCTCTACACAAGCGTCGCCTGAAATTCAATTGGTTTCTGTGGTTTTCTTGGGTTCCAGGCAAAGTTTATTTCCATCGGGATGTCTGCTGTTGCATTTTTAGTCGCGCCTTGCTGCCCCCCAGGTGATTTCTGGGCAGCTCGGGCAATTTCAGGCAACTTTTGTTTTCAGAAAAAAATTTTTTTATCTATTTATTTTTCCAATTGTTTTTCACCCAAATTGTTTTTTCATTTCCAAAAAAAATTTCCCACTTTCACTTTTTTATGCATTTTTGGGTGTTATATGCCATCTTGAGTGCTCAAAAAAAATTTCACCCCAAATTTTCTCACCCCAATTTTTTCTGATGAGCTGTGTGTGAAGCAAGGCGCAATGCAATGCTGCCAAGCATCCTTGCTTTCTTTGCTGTTTTTCGTCTTTGGAAGTTGATATTTTGTAGGCATGTTCTGGTTTTTCAGCTGCAATTTCCAGATTTCAAACAATTGGTGTCAAAGACTCTGAAGAAAGTTCTGCTTGCTTCAAAATGATTCTAACTCTGGCCAATTGTTTTTGTCCTCTTCCCATGCGCAGATTACACCCTTTTCAAGTTGATCCGAACAAAGGCAGAGTGGTGGATATGGCTGTCATCCTTTTGCCATTTGTAACCTCAAATAACAGCAACATTCATCACTTTTTGGCAAAAAGCAGAAAAGAGAGAGAGAGAGAGAAGACTGGAATGGGTGTTTTCTGTTTTGACAAAAATGCAGCCTTCTTGTGTTAAAATGACAAAAGAATGACTGCAGGTGATCACAAATTAAAGGTATAGATCTGCTGGAAGCGAGTGCAAAATAGGAACATGCCTTTGTTGCCCTTTGGATCGAATCCCCAGCTTCTTTTTTAAATGACCTTTGCAGAAGAGAATGACCATTCCAAAGAAATAGCAACAAACTCTCTTGTATCGCTGTGAGCAACTTGAAATTTATTTTACTTCGTCCTGTGTTCACT
>JAAUYG010133950.1_pt1 | contig 11337 bp, 10 predicted proteins | sample 7278091 | NCBI WGS metagenome assembly JAAUYG01 (sample SAMN14350201, study PRJNA611818) | marine sediment metagenome | isolation source: surface marine sediment (0.6m) | place: French Polynesia: Moorea | collected 2018-08 | reverse complement strand
CAATGACCGCGCAGTGGACCGAAATTTGACCACTGCGCATGTTTTGTTGGATTTTAATTCGGCGCAGAGGAAGGAATTTTGGTCGGTGCGCAGACTGGTATGTTATAATAGGGAATACAATAAATTAACTTCAATATTTTTGGGTAAAATTATATACGCATCGCACGAAAGTAAGCCTTGTCCCCAACCCGGGGTCCCCAATAAGAAAAATGCAAGAAAAATACATTCTTGTTCTAGACCAATATATCCCACCCCCAGCCCTCCCCTAGGATAAAATTGTCCGTCCTTATCAGCTATACAGATCTGCAACCAAATAATTTTCGGGTAGTGTTGGGGTTCGTTCGGAACGCTGCCGCACTGTTTGTCTTATCACTTAGTTATCAGTCCGGTAAATAGCTTTGTTTCTAGGATTTAGATAAAACACAGCTAGTTATATGCGATTCACTAAAAATCATCTTGAGCCTATCCTTGTCCAAGACAGCGAGGACTTTCAAAAGTGAGTTGAGCGATAATAGATGCTCACTTGCACTACTACTTAGCCGTGAACGACCCTTTATGACCGATAGCTCAACTAAAGGTATAGGGCACAGGCGCTTGGAACATTTTACAGTCAGGTGTATCATATATAGACTATAGAATTTTTTTTTTTTTGACAATGTTCCAAGCGCCTGTGGTATAGGGTATACGGTCACTTTGGGCTACTAGTACTAGTACTACTACTAGTAGTAGTAGATTCTAGATATCTACTAAGAGTTAGTATTTTGTTGCCAATCACTTCGTCACATGGTCATTTCGTCACATCCCATACTTAGTAAGTTTGCCAGTCAGTTCGTCACACCTCCACTGAAGGGACTGAAGAGTTGTTGGGTGTCTTGCGCTTGTTATGGCACCATTACTAGGCGGGTGCTATTGACCTAATAACACTAACAGTAAAAGGCTCCGTCATGTGTAGGTGACTGGCCCAATATCATCATAGGGTTAAGCAAATTACGGGACGTTGTTCTGTATTTGAAATGTTGAATAGTTGTCTGTTTTGTTAATTACATACCTTTCATAAGTTTTAACCATGGATAAGAAATAGTCAAACGCGATTTATAGTTTATAATGCCATAAATTATAATCATGAAAAATTTATGCAGGTGATACAACCAGGAGCATTGCTAAATATCACTAATAATTCAAATTTGTATCCGAGTAGCATGGCTTCCTGAGATTTTGTTATAGGTTTCTCCTACTAAAGTATGTAAGCCAGACGTAAGTGATGCTACCTATTGCTCGCCAATTCCAGGGACCTAATAAGTACAGAACCTAGACATTCCAGTACTCAGATCCATATTCAGCCCCCTAAGATTGTCAGAGCCTACAGTTCTGGATCTCCAGGTTAGGCTGCCAGAACTAACGCCAAACTAGACTACACAGTGGAGATCACCATGATCAGAAATTTACCAGGATCAGAAGTAGCATTATCTTCATTCAGGAAAATCAGTGGTTTATATACATTGATATAGGGCTGTATAGATGAATAGATAGATGATCATGATGATGCATGGTGCATGAAAAACAATATACATGATCTAGGCCTCATAGCATTATACTGAATGCATTGTTTGGAACATATTATCTTGTTTAGTAAAGGAGTAAATTTAGAGTTTGTTTTCATTGATTTTAATTATATTTGGACAGTTTATTATGCACCTTATATGCACGTCTCTCTTTTCTATAAAAGGGGCAAAAACTGATGGTGTTAGGATGTACATGATGTATGATGCACAAATTATAATAAAAACCTAGCAATTTGTCTGAATTTGAAAATAAAGTTGTCAGGACAAACGTTTGTTCCAATCTGTGCCTCTGGGACTTCTTTTCTGCAACATACAACACATCGGCAATTTCAGAAAACTGTGTAGTTATTTTCTCCAAATTTTTGTGTGCTACATGCTCAAAGTGCTGGTATCGTATCAAATTTATCACATGTGAGATATCCCTTGATCCTTTTTGTAATGCCAGAATACATGTACTAAGTATTTATATTTGTATTATATTGAAGAACTGTATTTGATGATTTGATCCTAAGCCTCAGTAAGGCTTTTCTGTTTGCCAAGTTAGTATCTAAAGCATTAAAAGTAAAAATAATCTAGTTTATTTTGAGGCAAACTACGATCTAAATCATGAAAATGAATAAACATAAATTGAAGCATGAATACTGGAGGTGTAGCGATTACTCAGTGCATCTGTAAATCGTCAATTTGGGCAAATTTCCTCAAAGTTTTTTTTGGGGGGTATTGATGCATCAGCAAATCCATCCATTTAGGGTGCCACACCTGGCAGCCTTCTACTGCTGAAATTACTTGATTAAGTCCTGATTTACCAATTAAACCTTTATTTAATATTACTTAGGTCTTAGACCCAAACCATACTAGCAAGTAATGAACATTACTAAAAAGTTAGTTATATGACCTGATAGATTATTAAACCACCATTAAATACCTAATTCGTTTGCCCCTTTTCTTTCCGCAGGACTAGTTCTCTAACCATGGCACTATCCAAGAAGGAAATGGATGACCTCAAACCACGTATTGATCAGGTGGTGCAGCAGGTATTCGGCTACAGTGAGAGTGCCTTGGTGAAGGCTTCGCTGGCTTGCCTCGACAAAGGCTATGATCAAAGCAAGACTGCAGGTATGTATTTGATATGTCTTTTTTGTGTGAAAGTTGGATTGACTAGTATGACTTGTTACTCCTGAATGTACAATATTGGTGGATTAATCAGGTTTTTGTTGTTCTTGTTATTACATTTCTGTCTTTATTAGACAAACTTGGAAGTCTGTTGGAAGACTCCGAAGCCCGGAAGTTTACAGACAAACTTTTCTCAGTTTACAAAGACTACAGAATCGCCATCAAGCAGGATAAGAGCAGGAAGAGAAAGGTGGGTAGAATTTCATCTTGCATAAATAATGCAGTGGTCTATAACTCACACAGCCATAATCCCCAAAGCTTTGGTTTGGGAGGAGTAGCAGTAACTCAAGCCATTTACAGCCTGCTACAGTAATACGGGTAGAATACAGTTTTTCTTAGGGTAATTCTACCGGTATTAACAGCGCTCTTTTATCGTGTTTGTGGTCTTTGCTGGAGGTCTCAATGGCATTAAAATCTGCCAGCAATATGAGGTGTCATGGCAGTGGTCGCTTAAACACAAGTTGTATTGAGCTCTGATTTGTTGCTTTTTTTCATGAAGGGGGGGGGGGGGGTGTTATGATGCCTACTCTGAATGATATTAAAGTACTCAAGCTGTTATATTTGCTTTGCAGGAGGAGAAGCTGGAGGATATGTCACCGGGAGGAGAAGTAAAGAAGAAAAAACGTTTTGAGGAGAATGCCATTGTCCCGGAGCCAGGTCAACCCAGCCCAGGGCAGCTTACCAATGATAAAGTAAGTAGTGACCATATAGCGGGTGGTAATGAAAATGTGTCCATGACAAAACTTTGTCTTAGTTTCTTTATAATCAATTTGGAGTAAATATATTCATATTTCGTGACAGTTCCAGCATTCAGGTTGAATGGAATTGAGGTACACTGTACATGGAATGTAACGCCAGGCAGGATACCCAAATGGGAACAATGGTTCATGGCCTGAATTAATTTTGTAATTTTACAAAGTTTTGTTGTACCATGTCTTGTATTATTTGCTTGTTTAATGTGTTTCAGATCAACGAAATGATGGCTAATGCTCAGAGATTGATCCAGGAAAGGAAAGCACAACTGGCAGCCATTGTAAGTACTGCATTGATATTAAAGGTAATACTGATACATGTCACAGTGTTCTCACTCTATTGTCTAATGGAGAGTTTTAGTGTTTTGGGCACTTGTTGGGGTAATGATACATTGTGGTTGAAAAGCAAACTTCCAATGATGCTTAATGCCTTTTTGCGTCACACTTGCATAATCTGTTCATCTGTTAGACACATACATGACAACTGACAAGTTATTTCATACATTCTCGACTGTTGTACTTTGTTCGATAGAGAACAGAGGAAAGTCCTTGACTTTCTCAGTTCCCAGGTAGAGACCTGTTTCACTCCAGAATTAAAACCATCCCAAAATTAAGACCACTTTTACTGAAATAACTGTCGGTGATTCCTTGGTTGCCTCACCACATCATGCTGCAGGTAACACAGCTCGAATTTCACCATATTCCAGAAGCCGCCCGCTGCTGCCTCTGCCCCGGTTCGACCTTTGGCGCCAGCTCCACAGGTTCTGGCTAACGATGCCATGGAAAAAGCCAAGAAAGCGGCCGAGTTACAAGCTCGTATCCAAGCCCAAATGGCAATGACAGGGTTGGGATTGGGTTTAGGAGCAATGCCCAGGACCCCTGCTCCTGATACTACTGCACCGTGAGTGATTGAGAGTGAATGATAGTTCCCTATGTTAGCAGGCATAGATTAAAGACATAACTGTTTTATGCTACCCTTGGTGGGAGGAAATAATAATGATTGTCGAAAAGGCGTTATTTAGCCAGGTACTGTTAGTGCCTGCTATTGTAGAAACTACTTTCTGAGGAACTTATCTTGTTCCATTCATCGTATAGCACTTGTTTTATGCTATTTCCATTGAAAGAGAGTGGCTTTGTAAATTCAAATTTAAACTTATACAGTAAATATCAAACTCCATTTGAAAGTACAGAAGTTAGTGTGGGTGATCAACGGAGCGGTCTATATTCTGATTTCAAAGGGAATAGATATTACTTATGAACATGTTTATAACATTCAGGTCTGTCCAATAGTAATATGTTGCAATTTTCGCTTTCAGGCCACCCAAACCACAGGAGAAGTAAGTAGGAAATGATTTTAGCATATGACCAAATATTTTTTATACATGCATGCCACTGTTACATGACATTGTGTTAAGCCATTATAATCTTTTCACAAACGTGAAAGCAAGTGAATTTAAGTTCATGAATAAATGAAACAAAATATTGACAGAAAAGTTCTTTATGTAGCAGACAGACAGGCACAAATTGTTTATGATAGTGATATGCCTAAAACAGTACTGCAAATACATTAATTTTCTTTCCAGTATCAGCCCAGCAACTTGTCTTTGGATTAGAATCTAGTGCCTTGCTCTCTTTGTACCCATGTACAAAGGGATGGGTCATTGCAATAGGCAGACATATCTCTAGTGGTTTTAGATAACTTTTACTGTGTTTTTCTTTCACAGGCCATCACCACTCATCCTGGATGACCAGGGACGAACCATTGATGCTTCCACAGGGGAGACTATCCAGCTTGCCCAGTACACTCCCACTTTGAAGGTAGGACATTGGCGTTTAGTCCATTCAGATTTCAGGATCTGCATTTCAACTGTGGATGTATAAAATATGATGATCTTCATTTTCAGCTTCTTTGAAAATTCTTAACGAAGTATTTTAAAATGTAAAAGCCATAATGTGTCCACTATCCACAATGATCCAGATAATCATTCCTGCTAACTACATGTAGCTGGATGCCTTGCAAGTATGACAAAACTACTTTAACCTAACTTAACCTAACCCCCACCCAAACAATAATAATAATAATGTACAGAAAATATAACAACTAATGGATCTTTGACTGTACACTACTAATTTGAGGTCAGTTTAGATAATCGGGAACTAGAGAGAGAGAGAGAATTCAGTGAAGAAGGTATAGGTGTGTAGTGAACCAGCCAAGTTTTTGTATTATATTCCCAATTATCTTTATTTGGAATTTAATTACAAGGGTGCTTTTCATCTACCAGTCCATCCCTTTGCTAGCTGTAACACCAATGACTATCATTATAGTGCTATGAATACATGTAGTCACCCTATGGTATAGGTTTGCATTTACCTTTCGCAGTACATGTACGCTATGTTAATTATTCTGTAGAAAGAGTGACATATAATAATTCTTCCCACTAATGTCAAATGTTAAATCAAATCCTACATGCTGTTTCCCCCCAGGCCAACATCCGAGCCAAGAAGAGAGAACAGTTTAAGGCTGTGATCCAGGAAAAAGCTCCGGAAGAGATTTCCGATTCGAAATTTTTTGACCCCCGAGTTGGGTAAGTCTTATCTCGAAGACAGTATAAACTTCAATAGGTCTGAGGTTTTAAAGGCCATTGCCAGTCTACTGCTATTAATGCCTTGATTTACTCTCAGTATTCTATGGCTACAGCTCTATGCTTCATTGTGATCCCGGAATTATATATTCCGAAATAAAATACTACTACTAAACACTACTGAGCCTGACAGGTATTCTCTTAGCCATTGCATGGCAGTTGTAAGCAATGTAAGATTAATGTAAGATTATAAAAATCCGTAAGAGCATGCCACTTTAGTGAGACCTGTTGATCTGTAAAATCCATTTGCTAGTGTTTTTCCCTCCTTTAATTTGACATTAGAAGTTTATGATGTTTGAAGTACATGCACAGTGGAACCTCTGAAATAACAAGTAAGACCACCCACAGAACCGTTTACATGTACTTATAAAACTGGTTTTAGTGGTGACATGGTCTTATTTCTCAGACTGCTAAGCATTTAGTGTCTTTTATTCCGAGGTGGTGTATATTCTCAGCTGGTTGCAAAGTGACTTTCTGCTGCATCTCAAAGATTTCGCTAACATCAAGCAGGCATGTGTCTTTACTCTGTTACTACGTCTATGTGCTGTATTTGTTATCACGCCTGTAGGTCTAAAGGAATGGGCCGATCGAGACGCTCCTTTCATTTTCACGAGCAAGGAAAATTTCAGCAGTTGGGTTCGAGACTCAGAACCAAGGTTTGTACATTGCAAAACAATAGACAGAAAACTTGGATTAATGTTTGTTCCATGCAACATTTTCTGTGTTGCACTATAAATTGTGTCAGACATCTTCATGTTAGAGTGGGCGTTTTCCTGAAAAATCCATTGCATTGAAATTTGAAAGTAGGACCCATTGTAGGGAATATGCGGTTGTTAAAGACAGGTCATATCTCATGGCAGTGGTCTCTCAAAGCAGGTTTGCCCATGTTTATTGTCTTGTTATGTAGGAGAGCAGTGCCATAAGTACTCGCTAGTATCATGCAGTATCTTGTATCAGTATTTCTTTTACTGTTTTTATTATTTAACATTTTGGTCCTATCTGGCGGGTTTCAGGCACTGCTGGAGAAACTCCAGGGAGAAATCTCACAGGCTGCCAAAAAGACCGGTATCGCCTCGGCAGCCAAACTTGCCACGCTACAGACGAAGAAGGAAATTGTAAATAAGTCATGTGATAGCGAGTGACATATTGACGTACAACTGTCGCTTGTATTACTACTGTAAATGGCATTGAGAAATCTTGTATATGATCTTTAACATAGATGCCTTTAATCAGAATAAAATTATAAGCATGACTGCATGTATTTTGAAAATTCTTGGATGTAATTGAACCAAATAACAGACTACAACCTGTTGATATTAAGACATTTGAGATGTGTGTATCATCTGAGATGTATGCAACATTTGGTATATAATTTTAAAATTTGATCATGTGAAATTTCTGCAATATTAAACACAAAAATTATTATTTCTCCCAACAAAATTGTGTGAACAGTTTCCTGATTCCAGGTTTCTGATAATGTGCCGTTCTGGGTGAAACACATTTGTGCTAAATTTAACTGGCTATCTTACATATATAAAGTGCATCTGTCTCATCAGAACTTGTTATCTGTTATGTACCAATGCATTTCCAGGGGGAGGATGAGATATATGATGTCGAGTGGTGGGATTCAGTCATCCTAAATTCCAGCGAGTAAGTACATTTTATAAATAGCTGAATAGGTTGGTAATATGTTGTCAAAAACCTTGAATTTTTACCTGGTATGCCTGAAGCCGAAGTGATCTGATGCATTCTCAATTCTGAAGAATAATAGCATTAGTGTCATACTTTTGCGGTGAAATATGAATGGTCTTAGTTTTGTGCTTGGCTTAGTTCCATGGTGGTTTTATGCAATCAAATAATTGGGTATCAAAATGAAACAGAAATAGGAGGTCAAATATATCAGAAATAACTGTGTTATACGTTGGGAGGTGTAGGATCATGTTTAAAGGCATTTACATTATTTGTGGCCTTGGTAATCACACAGTGGTCCAAATCATAATTTAAAAAAAAATAAAATAAAATGTTTTGATAAGTAATTTCTTTGCTTAGGTATGGTGATAATCCTGGAGAGCGTGTGGAAGGCATCACCACCTTAGTAGAGCATCCTGTACAGATGAAAGCTCAAGGTAAGTCCTTATTACAGTACAGTGTTCCCTCTATTTTACAACCCTTTATTTTAAGACTACCCTTGATTATAAGACCACTCAATTTGGTCTCAAAGTGCCATTCTGTGTGTTAAATGACTTTTTTTAAGACCACCTGCAATATAAGACCACATTTTCTTGGTCCCATGGGTTGTCTTAAAATAGAGGGACTACTGTATCGCTTTTCTAAGTACTGCTTGAAAATAAGCTTTGCACAAAAAAATTGAGTAATACTAATATATGCTGCAGTTAAATGTAACTTTAATTAATAGTAATACTTTATAGTTGAAATACTTTATAGTTGAGTGTGTATTTTGGCCATTTATAAGAGCTGTGGGCCACAGCTTTGCTCTAAAAAACTACAGTGCTAATTTCAGGCAGTCGCATATAAATTTGGAGAATGTAAAGTTGATCTACAAACATGTATATATATGTATGACTTTATCGTCCAGTACTGAAATAAAATGTCACTTTCGTTAAGGCTATGATAGAAAACCTGTGTCAGTGTTTGTGTAGGAAACACTTTTAGGCAATGTTAAATCTTTACTACATCAAAACTCCATACACTTAAGAAGTCGGTATACTTGTAACATTTATAAATTAACCCACATTTCCCTTTATGTGACATTTAACTCACTTTCTCCTAGGCGAGAGCGAGAAATTGGTGGAAATCCCTGTCATGCTCACAAAACAGGAACGCAAGAAACTGAGACGGCAAAATCGGAATGAGGCGCAAAAAGAGTTGACAGAGAAGATCCGACTGGGACTTGTACCCCCTCCCGAACCCAAAGGTCAGTCGGTTCATACAGCAATGTGTGTTATACATGTATGACAGGTAGAGACATGCATACTTAGAAAGTAGTACAAGCTTTCACTCATACTTTGTGATGTGCTTTGAACCATCTAAAAATGCCAAAAATGTTAATTTGGCCTTTCTTGAAGTAGTATTGATGACACTAAAATTGGGCCTTTGATAACTTAGTGGTATGTGTTCATAGCGTCATCTGGTTATATGAATGGTTCTAAGCATTCGTATTTGATTTTAGCTATTAAAAGAAATAATATCTACAATTCATTGCTTGCAAGCTTTGCTTTAATACAGTTAAATCCTAATGGTGTTTGCGTGACCTTCTGCTCCAGTGCGTATGTCAAACCTGATGCGAGTCCTAGGAACGGAAGCTGTGCAGGATCCCACCAAGGTGGAGGCTCACGTCCGGGCTCAGATGGCTAAACGGGTCAGGTCAGTATATATAGGTCAGGTCATACCAAGCGGGTTGGGTCAGACACATGGGGTCAAGTCAGTATGAATGGGTTTATTTAGTACTAACCAGTCAGGGCTAGAGTTCTATAAAATACTTTAGTCTAAGTTTTGACTTAAGAAAATACTTAGACTTAAGTACTTTTGAGAATTCCGGCTCTGGTTGATTCCTAGTATATACTAGTATTGCTCTGTATATACTACAAAATTTCTGTAGACTGTTTGCGGCGTGGAAATGCATATTAAGGAATGGGAATTTCTCCGACTTTCCTGTCATTTGTGTTTAGCTATTTAATATCTAAGCGATTTTGTCAACTTTGATAATTATTGTTAAATATGTCCTGTGGTGTGAATGACAGCTAATTCTGTGTTGCAGAGCCCATGAGGAGGCCAACGCCGCTCGTAAACTGAGCAAGGAGCAGAGAAGCGAGAAGAAGATAAAAAAGTTGAAGGAGGACACATCATTAGGAGTCCACATTGCTGTATACAGGTCTGAAATCTTAACTTACCTCTGACATCTTAACTTACCTCTGACATCTTAACTTACCTGTGACTGAAATTTAGTCTGTACTTTACAAAACCTCTGTTGAGTGGGCACAATTATCATGATTATTGTCAGAATTAAAATATTGACAAAAAATGAATGTATAATTTTATATACAAGCCTGCACACGTTTTTCGCCGAAGTTTATATCCGCCTAGATTCCAGTTTACTCTGCACAACAATAGCTGCAGTTACAAAGTTACAATGCAGTGCCTGAGTTGCATGGTTTGAGCAGTTGCTGCTGCTGCAGACATGTAACAATGTTATATATCTCGCAATTCATTTTCCAGAGTCCGAGATTTTGGCAACCCTGCACATAAGTTCAAGGTTGAAACAAATGCCAAACAGTTGTATATGACGGGCACAGTGGTACTGCATAAAGACTGCAACGTGGTGGTGGTGGAAGGAGGTAGGTGACTCAGTGGTAGGGGGTGATGACTCAGGATTAGGGGTAAGTGACTCATAGAGGAAGATTGCTATTTAAGACAAAGATATTGGTTCAAGAGATTAGTCACCTGTCATACAATACTGTAGTAGATAAGCCAACAAATTTGAATTGCGGTTTGTTTTGACCTTATAGTAAAATGCATGAATGTAATAAATGAGTCATGACTCAAAGAAACCAATTACAAATAGCTATCTCCAATCAGGGTTCGCGGGTTTATGACAAGAACCGGTTATAACCGGTTGTTGACGCGTCAATAACCGGCTGTCATTAATAGGTTAATGACATGATTTGTCATTAACCGTCATTAACACAATTCCATGTAATTACGATATCTAACATCTTCCAGCTTTATTAAGTTTAACTGTGCAGGAAAAACAAAAGGATTGACAAACTGGAGCATTTATTACCAAATATGAATACAATGTTTTAGTATCCAAGCAGTAGTAGCTTCACATTAATTACATCATGAAATAATGACAAGTTTTACCATACATTTGCTGTAATCAGCCGACCATATTATATACAAGCTCTCATACAGAACTGCAGGGCTCACATCAATCCATATATATGCATTTAATATGTTCACTGGCTCTCTTTAATCTTGCTAAAGTCAATGGACCAAAGTCTCATGGTAATATGAGCATGATGAGAGGTCTAGTAATCTGGTTCATAGGGGCCTCGCAACATGCGATAGCAAAACACTAGTTTCTGTGCCTTCAGAAGTCCAAGGCGATTGCGAAGTTTGGAGTGAACAGTGCCGAAGGAACTGAAGATCCGTTCTATGGAGCTTGAACTAGCACAGGCACACTGAAGT
>JAAUYG010120149.1_pt1 | contig 11337 bp, 11 predicted proteins | sample 7278091 | NCBI WGS metagenome assembly JAAUYG01 (sample SAMN14350201, study PRJNA611818) | marine sediment metagenome | isolation source: surface marine sediment (0.6m) | place: French Polynesia: Moorea | collected 2018-08 | reverse complement strand
GTAGTAGTAGTAGTAGTAGTAGTAGTAGTAGTAGTAGTAGTAGTAGTAGTAGTAGTAGTAGTAGTAGTAGTAGTAGTAGTGATGGTGGTGGTGATGGTGTTGGTGGTGGTTTATTGCGGAATATATAATTCCTGGATTGCAATAAAGTATAGGGCTGTAACCATAGAATATTGAGTAAATCAAAACATTAATACCAGTACATACATATATATGTCATGGCCATTGTCAACCTAAAGGGAAAGGAATGAAATGGAGTTGAAAGCGTAAGAGAGTGAGAGACAGAGAAATAGGGAGAAGTTGGGAAAGCGGAGTATGCCATGGCTTAAACACGTCTGGGATAATCTGGAACCTATAGATAGAGAAAAAAGCAAGAATCAGGAGAATAAAGCCCCATTCTCACTTATACAACAACAGAGATTGCATACAAATATTGTAGACTTATGAGGTGATTGTGTATCGCAATATCAAACGGCAGTCTCGTGGGTGGATAATTCAGTGAGGAATTGCGAGTTCATTTTAGTTCGTGAACGAAGCAGTCCTTGACTCTTAGGATTTTATAGCGCAAACCTGCACCGGATAGATTGTTGCACTGTACATTTCTCTTCCCAGCAAGCATTTGTATGTAGTGAAATGTGTTATTCAAATGTGATCCAGCGTTTGCAATATTCGTCGTTGCACTTAAAATTAAGTGCGCTTAAAATGAAGAATAAGTTTCTTGAAATTGAAGATTTTACCACAGGTTATACAAAGTACCATGCCAACTTCATATGCACCATATGACATGGACATATGAAAATATATAATAATGCCTTTAACTAACAGTTTGAGATATTAATTATGATAGACGTTCGCACAATTATGAATTTATAGCAAAATTTATGACGATGGAGCAACTGGCGATATGGTCGATATATGTATGTCGTTAACTAGGATAACACCATCAAAGCTGTGCTAGGAATTCTTTATTATGCATTTACACGGTTGCATACAACGAATAAGGTTATTCTTCTTCTGCACGGAAATCCAACCCCTGAGGTTGTAATCAATAAAGATCTTATCTTATCTTAAATAACATTAAACTCATTTAAAACGGGCCAGTAATGAAGGCTACAAATCATTGGTTGAATATAGTATCACTACGCCATCACAGTGACGACAGCGCGGAACAGCGGTGTGATTGGCTTCGACTCGCTGGCCGGACGTACTTCTGATTGTCTGAGAAACGAGTTAAAAAGCTACGTTTGCGGCACAGCTATTTGTAATGCGAATAACAGCTGTTCTTATAGGACAATGGCACTAACCGCTCATGCTAAAATGCGGGTATGTCATTGCTGTGGCACACGTATCCTAATAACGTTTTTTCCCAGGCACTGTCTTTTTGTAATTTTTCGTAATTCATCTTATCAACTGCCCTAACGATATTTCAAAAGGCATTTTGAAAACATTTCCGGGAACGGTTGAGGTAGAAACCCGACTCTTGGGTGTATGATACGAGTTTCATCAACATACGATGTCTCCTGGTTAAGTAAGAATAGCATAACGACGGAAATACAGATTTCACTATTTCAGTTAGTTCTCAGGATAATCTATTGCCGCTCCCTTAATCCCCGTGTAGTAGTTTTTCAAGCAGCGCTGATTTCTTACTCTCCCTATGAATGTGATGTGGTATAACCAGGTATAACCGAAATTCAAATATAATTCAATTATAACCATCAATCGCATTGCGGGCAGGCAGAAATAAACAAGATATAAGACAACTTAAACAATTCCTTGTTTTTCTAAGTAATCCTAATGGGTCATTTGCGTACAGAAGCCACATATTATTTGATAGACGTCCTCGAAATATACGATATATACGAACCAGCACGAGGTAACAGACTTCTAACCGCATTTAACGTAGCTAGCTATAGGTTGTGCATTAAGGATGTTTCGTCCGAACATGTCGCCAATCACACTACTGCCGAGACGGAAACAGGCTAATTGCTATAAGCCCCATGTCGGTCTTAGCAAACATGTGCACCACCAGCTACTGTAAATAGCATGATATACCCATAACATTGCGGCCTCTAATTTGTGTTCAGAGTAATAAATAGTAATATTTTCTCTGCAACACGCTCGCAAAGAAATTGGTTATGTTACAAAATCCTATTTAAATTACATTACCGGTAAGTGTAAATCGACAACTCACTGAGCCATCCTTCTTCCCTCTAGCACTCAATGTGGCGTAGCATCTGTGCTATGACGCAGTATATGTATAGAGCATGCAGAGTGATGTGGGTTACGATTTGAACAGTGTTGTATACACAAGCTAACACATAGGGTACCATTAGTAATTTCCTTTCGCACAGATCCACCTTAGACCACATGTTTGCAAACATCTTATAATTATTCATCAGCAGACTGGTCTAAGTTCCAATGACGATGTCATGACAGGTAATTTGTTTTTAGATATCGTGCGATCATGGATACGCTAGAGTTCGACTCGCCCGCCTCAAATAGTCTAGACTAAGTATAATTATTTCAGGTTTAGACATCAGTCAGGTACCAGTTGGTGTTTCCCTGTCCCCAGATTCCAGGAGGCACACCGACAATCCCTGCCTCGCGATAATCCGTCAGTCCACACAGGATCCTGGAACCAGAGATGCGAGTGGCGAACGTCAGGCAGTGCTCATCCAGAACGCATGCTGTGGCACACATCAGCGGACTGGACTCTTCAAGGACTCGAGTTACAGGAGGCATGGCGTTTGGGGAGAGGCTCGGGTCGAATCTTTCTACGGTCGTTTTTCTGACGTAGTCTGAAAAGAAATAATGTTGCCTGTATCAGCCTAAAACTCTGCAAGTGAATATACAACATGGATTCATTGGGCAGGATACATGTGTAATCATGCTAAGGGTACTTGCTGGATAGTCCAGCAGTGAAAACTGAATGTTTTAATATTTTTAAAGGGATCGACTGAGGTGGAGCAAACTTTGTCGCTGTTGCCTCATTGGTACATATGAAATTAATAAAAAACATTCTTGCTAATTATAAAAATGACCCAATCAATGGAAAAGTTGAGAAATCAGTCAACTAGTAAACATACCTTCGCAACGTAGGTCCTCCGCGTCGACTTGTTCAAACGCCATGTTGCTAACGTGTGACGGCCGGGCACAAGTTAGTGAACTCCTGTCGATTCCCGTGTTGGAAGCCACCTTCAGCCATTTCAGACGGCAGTCACAGTTGAGTGGGTTTTCAGACAGATCTATGGAGGCGGATATGTTCAGGTCCAGGAGATTTGGAATCGTTTCGACTTCGCACTGGCTGATGTCCACTCGCCAATCAGGATTGAACAAAGCAGCCAGAAAATCCCTTTCCAAGTACCTGATGGGGTTTTGATCCAATCTGACAATCGTGGTCGTTCTATTATTTTTTCTCGGAAAAATCCGAAAATCCGGCATGCGATCAAGGCCTGTGGCAGCGAGGCCGTAGAAAGTGAGATTCGGGAAAGAAGCTAAGACCTCGCTGATGTCAATCCTTCCAATGTGGGAGCCTCCAATGGATAGGTACTCGACGTTTCTACCAAAGTTCATCAAAAGCGGCGCCTTGGTTAAAGGGTTGTCAGCCACCTTCAGATTTTTCAAATGGTACGGCCCAGGGGCAGCTGGATCGGGAAAAACGGCGATGTAATTATAGATTAGATTGAGCTCCTCCAACTTAGTGAGCGCACCCAGATGCGACTGCGACACTTCCGAGATCAGATTATACTGTAGTTTCAGGATCAATAGCGTGTCTCCAACAAAGGTCAAATCTGGGAAATCAGTCAAGGAATTTTCATAGGCTAACAGCACTGTCATACGTGGATAGTCCTTTGGTAAGACGATTGACGTCAACTTGTTCCTTTGGACTAGCACTTGTTCCACATCCGTGGGGATTTCCTCATAATCTATGGCAGATAACCACATGTCTACTTTCCTATATTTCAGAACTGCTGTTGATGGAGAGATTGTGCTTATGAGAAACACACAGAACATATATCGGATGGTGAAAAGATGCATGCTTCTAAGGAAGGGAATGGCAGTTCACAGCCCACAAGGACAAGTAATTTGTACTCGAAAGCACATTACATCCACACCGGAGACGCTTTAAACCGTCAGGAAAATACATAAACCACTGTCCACAATGCTGAATGAAAAAGCACCATGTACATCTATCTACCCATCACCTCTGTGACCCCTTATGACATTTACCTGATGTATTCGAAAGCAAATACATACTAATTGATAAGCTGATAAGAAATTCATAAGGCTTCGGCGTTTTCTGTAGTAAACTTAGCTCTGGAGGTTTACCGAATCCTTTTCATTTAAATTACATAGTACACAAGCGAATGCAATTACGTCTGCCTCGTCGCATTAATAACCCATTTATAAAGAATGTGAAATATTGTACTTGTGATTGTAAGAATTGCCCAGATGGAAGGATGGTTGTTAACTAATCGGTTGAGAACACTCAAGTACAAATTTTACTCTGGCTTGATTTTACAAACAGATATTAGCAGTTGTATATACGGTGGCTTATTTCTGCCAAGGTCAAGTAAATAAAAAAATTCTCAACACCGGTTTAAATCAGTTACCCACGGTTGAAACACTTAATCGCTGTTTAAAACATTTTATTCGCCGTTATACCAAACAAAAATAACTGAAAAGTAAAGCAAATAGTTGGAAATAAATGGAAAGTAAACAAAAATAGTCGGAAAGTAAACAAAAATATTCGAAAATTATTTTAAGAAAAATAAAATGTTTTAAATTGGCAGAAATAAGCCACCATACCCACTGACTTTACAGTACTACTACTACTACTACTACTACTACTACTACTACTACTACTACTACTACTACTACTACTACTACTACTACTACTAATTTACCAGAGAGAGTACAGACTATACTGTCTCTCCTATAAGTACTAAAGTGGGGAATTTCCCGCTGCCGTGCCCAAGTCGAAAATCCGGTTTCCATAAAATGAGTGGTAGGAAATGCAAGCCCACGAACATGTTATAGTGATCTCGTTTGGCATGCATAAGTATTGGGAAATAGTTTCGATTTGCGTGATCTGTTAAATGTCTGTCGGGTTTGCTTGCAAAGGCCTGTTGTTGACGTACAATGCTGCCACAATGACGAATCGCCATTATCCATTTAACAGTTTCGACGCCCGTTCGGTAATATTTACTCGTTATAATTCATATGATTAAAGTCTAAAGAAACTAGGCATCCACAAATAGACAACGCGAAAACGCCAAGTAAAGATAATGCCACTGCTCTATGTGTGCCAGAAAACGAATTAGATTGTCAATGTTAAATGGGGGTGATTGCTCCTTAATGGAATCGTGTTTATTTAAGCGATTTGTACCTGGACTAAGATTGATGTGTTAAATGATATATTGGTTTGGCCTACATTTTCACAGATTTTACATTGACTAGATTCTCCCGAAATGGCTGCTTACACCGTTTTGGCTGTACCCATTGGATGCATTGTCTGCCATGAGTCCAGCGAGATACGAATAAATGAGTTATGTTTGAGTTTAGACAAAGTCGGCTTCACCGTAAACACAATGAAGTCAATGCAAGAATGGCTTTGCAACCCCGAACGCCTTAAGCCAGTAGCACATTTGTATATTATGCAATGGTGGCATGCGAGCACACGGGATGCCGCGCGCAAGGAAACATTCCCCCAACATTCATCTCTCCCGAGACCTTCTATTCCTGCTGTTCCAAGCCCTGAAAGAGTCTGCCCCTTAGAGGGCGAATTGAGACAACGTGAAAACAAAGAAGGAGCCCAAGGACATTAAAAATCTGCTTGACGATAGTGGTCAGCCATCAATAATGAATATTGTACCCCCCAAAAAAAATTAACACCAACAAGTCCCATTTGTGCAAGGTTAATCAAACCATCAGTTATTATCGGCTTCAAACTCCAGCATAAGTTTTATAAATCTACCGCGTGAGTGATGGTGAATAAGAAACCTATTTTGAAAGTTTGTTTCAATGAAGGCAATGACTACAGAAAGACAGCCTTTTAAAAAATCAAACTTGTTCAAAATTGCAGCATATGACGCCAAAGTGAGATTCAAACACGATCAGAATTAACGTACATCATGTACATATATGAGACAAGGAAGCTAAAATTTCCTTCCCTTTCGCTCTACATTTAACATGTTTAAACATTGTTTGCGTTTTCCCATTTGCCACACTATTAAACAAGCTAGCAGTTACCATACTACTGTTACCATATTACGTCCGGAGATTGTTGACCTATGAAGTGCCCACGGCAGAGAACTGGCTTAAAGTTGGTGTTATATACACCATAAGTCTCCACGAGATCATGCACTTGACAGACAAGATATGCCTAGATCAGCTGTAGATATGCATCCGTATCCGACCACCGCAAAGGCCAGTTTTATCTTTTGTGGGCTTGAGGATACTGATTATTTTAACGTAATTTACTAACCGTGGGCCGAAATTTCCACAACCTAGAAGACTCGTGAACATTTTTTTTTACTTAACCCTGTGAAAGGAGTATTCCTTTCTTGCTCCGATTCTGACCAACCCACGAGAAGCAGAGAACAATTACTAGATAAGAATTGGGGGGGGGGGGGCGGGGGGAAAAATTGGTATACAACAATAATGCATTTCGGGGGGTGCGAAATAGTACACCTAATTGTGGAATTGTGAGTCAAAGATCCTTGTACTGAATATTATTTGGGTTAGTTCTGGCGTTTTCTTCTAGTAAAAATATTATTCAAGCATACAAAAAAATACCAGAATTCATGTTGGGAAGCATAGTTAGAACTTTTTCCCTTATTTGGTGGTGGGGATTTACTGAAAAGCAAGCACTAATTTGCGGTAATGTAATCAACAGACACAGCCTCATGGAAATATGTCACTGCATTGGTGAGAATTTTCAATTTTCCAATTTACAAATTTCATAAAAAGCACATTTGGGGGCACATTCCCAGAACGAGGGATGTTCGAGATGACTGCATGATGTTGTAGAAGTTACAACTGCATGATGGGCATTGGTAAGACAAAGTCAGGGACATACAGTAGTCAGATTCTGGCCATGCACATCAAGCAGCAAAAGATGCAAAAATGGTTCACTTTATTTGATGGTGAAATTACTGCACATGATATGGAAAAATGAAGGAAGTAGACCTCGGCAAAGACACTGGATACAGAGATTCAGGTTAAAGGCAGCCAAATGCCAGACGTGAGGGACTTGTAATTCATGCATTGATAAAGAAATGCAAGTTGTGAGAGGACGCTGCAAAGCCAAGGGGTAGAGATATGTCTGCGATGGAGTTGCAGTTAACACTGAAAAGGTTCGAGAAGTAAGAAAGAATGTAGCAGATAGTTTGAAACAGAGTAGGGAGAGAAGAAAAGAAAAGGACAATACATGTTGCCACATAAGGATAGATTTTAACATAGGTAGAGAGAGTTGAAAAGAAAGTCTGAGGTTTTGAGAATATATCATACCGTCAGAACGATTGATCTGGTTCAGAAAATTGATGAGAAAGAGGTAGAGAAGTACTTTTTAATATTCTTTTAGTAAGTGGCATAGAGTATGAAATGTACTGCTTAATCTCACAGGCTTTGTTAGGTGAGGAGGGCAAAGATGTGCATTGCGATGGGACAAGTTCACAGTGTACTGATTATAGTTTGGTGAAAGAGAGAATTCTGCAGGGGTGGGGTGGGGTGGGGGGCTTGGTACCTGAGTCTCAGAGGCACAAATTCAGAAATCTGGTAGAACAGGGTGGAACAGACGTACAGTCGAACGTTTACAGTCGAATTTGTTTCAGAAAAGGAAACCTTATCCGACAAGATGTTTTCATAACTGAATGAAGTTTGAAGAGCTAAGACAACTGATCTTAGAAGATCAGTTCAAGAAATGTGTTAGTGCTGAATTTAAGGTACACTTTGATGAACAGAAGCTTTCAAACTTTCAGGTAGTAGCAGCATTAACTGATAATTATGCATGGATGCACAACAAAATTGGTTACAGCTCCTAGCCATATCCTGACCAAGTCACATTGGTCAGATCAGGGTTGTGCTAAATCCCATAGTAACACTGGTCATGATGCTAACGGATCATCATGTTGAGAGAATGTTGGGAGTCATAAGTGTGACAATGGCAAATCTGAGCCAAGGTTTTCCAAGTTCAAAAATGATCTAATTCATTGTGACTGTAAGGAAGTTGGTCACGTCATGTCTGAGTGTTGGTTGTTGAAAAGAAGGTTCTCAGTCTCAGTACACTCCTCTTAGACTGATTAACTCTAAAGACGATAAAATGACGATTTAGAACAGAGTGTTACTGCTGGAAGAACCACTGGCAATGCCTAAATCATTAGATCAGTTTCGAGGTGCTGTGTTGTCTCAGAAGGTAGTACGTCTCAGCGTGACACTTGTCTCGGAAGGTAGTACGTCTCAGTGTGACACTTGTCTCAGAAGGTAGTACGTCTCAGTGTGACACTTGTCTCAGAAGGTAGTACGTCTCAGCGTGACACGTCTCAGAAGGTAGTACGTCTCAGTGTGACACTTGTCTCAGAAGGTAGTACGTCGTGTGTAAGTCAATTAAAAAGTGTTACAGTATTCAGAAAGACAGGAGCAACACAAGAAGTATGTTACCACTGACTGATTAACTGTTGTACACAAAAGTGTACTGGTTGACTGTACTGGGTATCAATCATTTCCCTTGCACAGCTTGAACATGAAGTCGAAAATATGTGAACTGATATAAGTTACAGTTAACAAAATATGTAAACGCTTGTCAAGGAGAATTAACTTTTGGACTTAGAATCGTTTATTTATTGGACTGGTGTATTAATCTTAGTATGGGTGGCTAAAACATTAGCACATATTTTACCACTGTAGCAAATGAATACTCTTTTTAGAATAAAAATCCAAGACTCCTCGCCCAACGTACTAAGTAATATAACGTTCACATTCGAGAATTCAGCTTGTTAAGATTTAAGGTTATGATAAGGTACGGAAACGTATCAAAGTCGCATCAGTGCTACACAGATTTCTATCAAGTTCATCCAAATTACGACACTGAAATTCCGTCTGTAACTTAACACTATCAAATATTATACTCCCCAGTACCTTGGAAAGTTAGCAAAATTTTCATATAGCAAAGAAATCCACACAAGACCATTTCTGAATTAGGCAACTAAACATACATCACCTTGAATTTAATGGTTTGGTGCTAACATCAAACTTGAAACTTTAAGGCCATCGTTGGCGCAAAGTAACATTGAACTTGACATTGAATAAAATTTGTCAAGGGAAATTATCGTATAAGCATTTCACCTCAATATAATAAGGTATAAGCCTGAAATTGCATTTTCTAATCACATACGTTACACACTAGATGGGCACCCTACCTTTCTAAACGAGCTAATAGACTATCTACCCATATCCTTTGGAAAGCTCTAAACAAACAAAAAAAAGAAACAAAAAAGATAACAAAAACAGATTACCCAAACGATAAGCTTTATTAGTGCTAGCTTCATCGTCGTGGCAGGAAGCTCCCATATATCCAATCATGGAAGGGGCACAGCACAATGAAGTCGCAACGTTCAGGCGACGCGGCCTTTCACGATGTCAGGCACGTATTCACGCCAGAAGGCGTAGTCCCTCTGGCGGTGTTCCTCTCGCATCTCGATGACCTCATTGGACAAGTACAGGTATTTCATCTCCTCTATGGTAAATGGTTGCCAGTAGATGGCTGTTCTAAGAGAGACGGGACTTTTCACGCTACCTGGAGTGGGGTTCCTTGGAGGATAGAATAAAGATAAGATGTCGATTATTATTTCTGCCCTATCTTGAAAGCAGGCCTACTTTATACGACTTTTAGGAGTTTTCTTTTCAGTTTGAGTTTTATGGCCAAAAATACAACTGAAAGCGTATAAGTATAAATAGTGTCAGATTAATCAAGAAAGTTCTGCCAACAGCTATATTTGTACATTCTTCATGTGCTCTAACTAACAACGCCTTTCATGGCAGGAAATGTTAACTATAAGGACGAACCGGACGACTTTTAGTAAGCCAAAATCCCTAATCTTCTCATTTAAAGCGACTTTTAAAGTTTGCATGTCTTCGCATGGTGTAAATTGCTTACCCAAACTTTGCAAAGTTGGTCCAAAGAGTTTGAATGAAAGAGGAGAACTGTCTGTCTGCGTCTGTCCATAATGAGTCAGACATGAAGAAAAGCGAATCCTGCATCACAGCCTCAAATCGTGGTAGAAAGGGTTGTCCCCAGACATAGGGAACATCGTCATCGTGGGTCACACCTTATCACAACAATGCAAGTGGAGCCATGTTACTTTCTTTTTAATTTCTAAACAAGAGGCCCAGGGGTCTTGACACTTTGCTTGACCATTTGTCAGATGAAACCAGCATACATTTATCGATACTGGCAATGTAGCTGAGGCAACTTATCTTCAAAGTACCATAAAATTTTTAGTTTTTGGCAGAGCGCCAAAAAGGTAATAACCTGTATTCCCCCCTGATCACCATGCTTTGCATAAAGTTTGGTTGAAATTGAATGAAAATTGTGTGAGCAGTAGCCTTTTGACAATCTTAACATCGGAAATTTTGCAAAGTGCACTGAATGACCCCAAACTGACTGTTATATATGCAGAGAAAAAACACGTAGGCTCCAAGACTTTATTGTTCACGCACTCCATAGACATGGGTGTGGTAAACCTGTAGCATAAAACAAAAGGAAAACAAGAAAGACCGCTGGGACAGCGGAAAACCCCGCCGCCAACAAATTATGTTTTATGACATCCAGATTAAAGTGTTAATAAGCCGCAGGCAAATATATGTATACCATACACATATGCTACCACTCAAAATCTGTATGACCTTGAATTTGACTTTTCAAGGTCACTCTAGGCCAAATTTAATGGTGCCATTATACTCACCATACATGGCTTCCTATTAGTGTGTAATAGTAACATAGGGCTTAAGTAGGCTCTTTTATGAGATATGGCTTCGAAATGTTGGTGACCTTGAGTTTGACCTTTCAAGGTCACTCAGGGTCAAATGTGAAGGTGCCATTGGACTCCCCATATATGGTTTCCTATTAATCTTTAATAGTAACATAGTAGCTAACTAGGCTCCTTTACGAAATATAAGGCTTCCAAATATCAGTGACCTTGAATTTGACCTTTCAAGGTCACTCAAGGTCAAATGTGATGATGTCATTGGACTCTCCTTATATGCTTTCCTATTAATATTTAAGAGTAACATATGGCCTAACTCCGCTCCTTTACAAGATATAAGGCTTTGAAATGTGAG
>JAAUYG010038255.1_pt1 | contig 11337 bp, 6 predicted proteins | sample 7278091 | NCBI WGS metagenome assembly JAAUYG01 (sample SAMN14350201, study PRJNA611818) | marine sediment metagenome | isolation source: surface marine sediment (0.6m) | place: French Polynesia: Moorea | collected 2018-08 | reverse complement strand
GAGTGAAACCGACCGATGCTGGGACGTACCTATGTCTGGTCAACACCAAGGAGGATGGGGAGAAGTCATACGACATCACACTGGATGTTAAAAGTGAGCATCAGTAATCTATAGCCGTCCAATAATACATGTTTGCTGTAGTGTGTGCGCTCTGTAGTTGTATAAGCTCCTAGCATATCGCCATATACCAGCAGTTTCATACATGCCAAGGGGGTCATCTCAAAATATCTGACAGAATGTTTGTATTGTGTAGGTAGTAATTTCTAGTGCTGTGTGAAAACTAAATTAGTGCCAGCAGGGCCGGAGTTCTTGAAAATACTTAACTCCACGTTTTTTCTCCAAAGTGTTGACTTAATCCAAATTCTTAGCCAATCACATTGGTTAGATTCATGACTTAAGTCAAAATTTAAACTTAAGTATTTTTTAGTACTGCAGTCCAGAAAGTGTTTCTTAACCTTGCTTATTGGATAAGAATGTAAGGAATGTAAGGATAACATTAATTCTGGCATTTCTGATCTGAACGTCCACATAAAGTGGAAGATTTAACCATGTTCATAGTTTTAGGCTGATATTTTGACATGGCCCCTTGTCCGAGTGGTCTCCACAATGTCTATGTTAATGGTTGTTGTATAAGGAAGTTACAAGATATGGTGCAACTTAAAAACAATTCAGACATTTTAGCACAAAACTCCAACTGATATTAGCCTTTTTAAGTGTAGTCAGAGTGAAAAGATTACTTGCTCACATATGTAGATATCATTATAAAGAAGTTTATTTCACTCTGTTGGACACACTTTTTCATATAATGTTTATCAAAGATTATTCCTGATGCAGTATTCACTGAATTTTTACTAAAATTATACAAGAAAAAAATTTATATATCGATCCACCATAATTTTGCATATTGTAAAACCAATGAGACACCCATATAAAAAGGCTTATTTTAGTCCTACCACATGTACATGATTCCCCACATCACCCTGCTTTGTTGTGTCACGTTAACAGAGCCATGATTCAGTCTGCAAGTACCAATACTGGTCACTTCTACAAAATTTTCCTAATTTTCAAAATTTTGGTTACACCAATACATGTAACATACTTGGAAAATTTCCTCTGCAAAGTTACTCGGTAAATGAAAAACGACATAACAGTGAATGCTATTTGGAGAAAACCAGCCTTTCAGCCTTTTTTGTGAAAGTTCCGAGGCCATTTTCTGTGACAAAATAACCCAGAAAGTGAAATTTTGTGGTGCTGCATTGTATTTCAGACTATGGCTACGGGTACTACCCTGAAAGAAGTGGCACTAATACCGGTACCTGGTAGACATATATTACCATTAGTTGTCATTGGCTAACATATGCTGCTTGAGTTTACTGAAAGGCAGAAGCAGCATTAATTTTGTACAAAAATATATGTTTAGCTTTTAACTGTTGATGGATTTTTGTAAGGCAAATTAATTTTGTAAAATAACATTTTTTAATGTTCAATTTATATAGCTTTGCTTTTACTGGGTTGGTTAGGTTTGAGATATATGGTAAATTATTTGGTCAGTTTTATTTTTTTTCTCTTGTAAAGATTATTTGGCAGAATTTTTATCCCATTTAAAATTTCCATTTGTCTCTCAAACACATATTAACAGAACTGGAATTTGTTTTATGTCATGCAATGGCTACATTTTAAAGGAGAATTTAAGATTACAATAACAGCTACAACTACCATGTGCACAATCGCTACACACTAATATTACCGCAATAATTCCTATTATATTACCACAACCATTACGAAACAATTCTGCTTGACAAATATAATTCAGTTTATCTTCTGTTCATGCACAGAACCGTAATACAGCAGACTTTGCCTGGGCTGGTGTTCTGGAAAATACTTAACTCTAACTTGTGACTTATGTCAGATTGTTAGCCAATCATAAGGTTAAGATTATTGACTTAGATGAATAGCTTTTCGTCTAAGTCAATAATCTGAACCTTATGATAGGCTAACAATCTGACATAAGTCACAACTTAGACTTAAGTATTTTTGAGTATATCAACTTAAGTATTTTTGCGGACCCTGGTATTGGTGTCAGTAAAGTTCTGGTGTCAAAGAATTCTAAGAAATAATCTACTTCATTAGCAGCAACAACACTGAGCTATCCTATCAATGGCATAGAGGCAGTGAATTGTATTTGTATAAATATGTCCATCAGCATGGTTTATTGAATGTACGGGAGGCTCAATAACTTATAATCTCTTTCTGGAAATTGTCAAGTGCTAGTAATCCAGTCCATCATCCTTTCTTACCTACTGATAATAAATCCTCTCTGATTAAATATTTGTTCTCATTAACATGTTCGACAAGCATTTTCAAAGCAGGTAGCTTGCTGGAGAGGTAAAAACCTGGCTATTTGAGCTTTACCCTGTCAATACCTGACTGAATGTTTAAACCTTAATCTGTGTGACAAGCCGTCCCGACCACAGGTGACAGCCATAGAGCCAGCACCACCCAGACCAGTCCCACTTCAACACAAAGCCACCGAAAAAAACATGGACGTAAAAAGAAACGACCTCGTGAGAGACACCCACGAAGGAAGGACAATGACTTGGCAGATAAAGACACGGATCAGCAGAGAACTGGAACAGAGAACTGTTCCAGTCCACATAGTTCTGGATCACAGTGTTCTACAGTATTTATGGCAACCACGGACAGTGCTAGTGATAGCATGGAAACATTGGTCCCGGTGACCGCAGAGAGTGGCGCCCCCACACTGCTGGAGGCAACAACCTCTGCTTCATCCCCAGATGGCGCCACCCCCCCAGATGAGGGATGTTCTTGCACTCCTGTCTATATCTGTACGTTTTTTGCTTTATCTTTTTCTTGGTTTTATATTTCGGTTGACCTTTAGTTGCATTGCTGCTCTATAGAAGTATTGGTTTTAAATGTTTTGCTTTTAAATTACATGTATAGTTCTTGCTTCACAGGCAACCATGCATTTTGTCCTAGCTTCATTATTGCCATGCGAAAGTCTAGAAATTTAATATGTTTCATGCTATAGTAAGAAGTGAATGCTGAAATGCTATGGACCTTGTAGGTCAATGGATATTTACATATTTTGAGTAGTGATTACTGGTTCTACTGTGGGAATGCATTTAACAATCGACAGTTTAATTCTACAGTATGTGACTAGTTGTAGTGTGATTTGGGTGGCTGTTTAGTATTCAGGATGATTTTCTCAACCAACTCATCCATACACCACAATATATATATTACCTTTCTATACACAAATAACATAGTTCTCTCTGTGGCCTGTGTCGAGGCAAGAAAAAGTCTTTCATGTCTAACATGGGATGTCTTAATATTCTCATGCATAGGTAAGAAAACAGTTTTTGCATTAATTTTACATTCACACGGTCACACTCTTAATCACTGGCCATTACTGACTTCCATGCTAACACTGGGCTCTGAACAGGATCAGCATAATGGTACTAAAATATTTGGTAAATGTTTCAAAAGCACTACCCCGTAGTTACCATCACCTGGGTTAGCGCTAGATAAGAAAAGACTTTAGCAAAAAGGCTAAAGAAGCTGCTTTGTCTTTAGCCAAATGCACGGAACATTAGCCAAACATCTTAGCCAATTAACCCCTTTAACTTACTATTATTTCCAGCCATTGAAAATCTAAAGTATGCCTGCTAGGTAGTTAGACTATCAGTATCAGTTATTTGAGAAACTACCAGATTTACAACTTTTTTAATCCTTCCCTCGGGTTGAATAAATGGTCTTTAGCCAGTTTGGCTAAGAATGCGAGATTCACATTGCCAAACGTAGGTGGCTTTAGCCAGTATGGCTAATGGTTGGGCCCTACACCAGCATCCCCAGGAATGAAATAAGAAAGCTTAAAAAGGCGCCGCCGGTACATGTACTCCAATTCTTGGTATTAGCATAAAAAAATATTGACATTTTATTTGACAATTTGCCCAGACCAGAATGTGGTATTTTATTGATCTGTTTATTGATCTGCTTTGTGTTTGTGTGCATTGTAACTTTTAACAGTTAGTTTATGTTACTATGTGTGTATCACACTTTTTCAGATTGTAGTATGAGCCAGAGAGTTATAGGAATATGATACCCAAACTCCCCCTACTGTCAACCTCAGTTGCCTAGATCAGCATTCCTTATCACTGTATACTGAGTGCAACCCTACATAGCTCTCCTCACCCATCAAACTCTAGATGGAAAGATCCATACAAACTTCTGACATAGAGTGTCACCTAAACCGTCAGTGACACTATAGCTATCTTGGCTTCTTTACCTGTAGTTAATATCTCTCAAAGAAAGATCTGGAAATTTAAACTTTGAACCTTTCGATCACACATTCACAGTCCAAAAACCTTCACTCCCAAACATTAAACCTATTTTTCCCCAAACTGACTCTTTGGGATCCAAAAAGAGTCTTAAGTGTCTCTGCCAACTGTCTGAAGCTCTGTTATTATAAATATAGGAACTCTGTGATTACCGTATATGTCCTTATACAACCGCATCCCCTAGTAGATGGGCATGCCCATTCAGCAAAAAAACAAATAACATCAAATTCACACCTAATGCCTAATAAAATATCAAAAAATCGTCCAAAAACACTAAAATTTGAGCGATATTCCAGTCTGTTTGGCTGCCGCACATGTGCAAACTGCCACTTCCTTGTAAAAAATGGTCCATGCGGTTCCTGTTTGCTGTATATATGCATATTGTAGGTACCGGATGGCAGGCTTTATTGTTGAAATTAATAGATGCGCACCAAAGCCCTTGCACTCGTACACTGCGCTTCTATTAGGACATATACCATATGTATCTGAAGAAATGCCCTCTGTCTTAAATCCATCTTACTTCTGGAGTTAACTCTTTATGAAGCTTACAGAATAACATGAATTAAGATTAACCAAATCTGTGGTCACAATCTATTCCAGGATATATAACCCATATCTGATTAACAGCTAAATTGATTATTAGCAAAACAATGCTCTAGTTCAGCTCATAATCCATGGGCCTCCATTTTGGAATTTCACATGGATATCTAGCTATGAAAACATTGCTAAGGGCATACAAATTAAGAATTGTTGCCTTTCAAAAATTGTAAACACTGAGTCATTTTAATTGATTTTAATTGTCCTTTGTGGTTGTCGAATTTGATGAGTCATTAGGTAGGTTTGTAGTTCAATTTCTAACCAGTAGTATATGTCAGACTGCCAGCATGTGGCCACTGCTTGTCTGCCTGGACCTAATAATCCACTAATGTAAAATTGACTAACTGTTGGTTTACTGCAACCAGCCTGTGTAAATGTCACAATCAATACCCTGGTAGCATTTATGGTCAAGTTAGCATCTGGGAAATAAACACATCTCGCTGTACTGACACCGCATGCAAACAGTTGCTGCTGTATCTACTCTCTGGTAAAGGTATAATTACCTCACAGTCAGCGTAATAACGGCGGCGCTGGGTATAAAACGTAAATTCTGCTAACAAACCTGTTGTGTACTGTATTCAATCTCCACCTCATGTCCTTGCAGATCTTCCTCCTTCTGAAAAAGTAAAAGGTACGTAAGTCTGGTTTGCCTGCCTCGCCTTGCCTGCCTTAATTCACAATTCTCACCTTACACTCGACAGAAAATTCTACCAACGCTGCCTTGCAGTTTTAATCTAGTTTTTGTACTTACATACTTACTTTTCTAACAACTAGAGTGCTGGATTGCCTGCCTATGTGCATTCTAATTTAACCACTTCACATTATTGAAAATAATATTTTTTAATCATTTACCAGTTCTGTATCTATCTACTGCATATTTACAGACATTATAGCCATGCGATACTAGCCAAGCAGTTACAGTAGTGATGCTAACTTAGAAAGAATCTGACAATCCAGTAGGAAAACAGCTTCAGTACAGTGTGCTGATGGTAGCTGAAATCCCTCTATTTTAAGACCACCATTTAAATCATAATAATTAACATGGTCTCATATGACAGGTGGCCTTAAAATACAGGTATGTACAATGACAACTGTACCATACGATGGCATCAATGGCAAGTAACAACTTTTAAAATATAAATCTGTATTGTAAACTAGAAGGGTATAAGCTTATATATATAGAAGATATATACAAGTTTTATGCAACTACAGATGTACATGTTTGTATCACTAATGCTGGCAACTAGATTTTAGAAATTCACACAAAGCTGGTATTCGTTTTCAGTGCATGGATTTTCACTCCAGTTGAATATCAACATGATCAATAATCTGTTTTCTGTAAATGCTGTGCCAGGTATACACCTTGTAATAAAACCTTATGCAATATCACTGTCTCAGAGTCTTATTGCTCCATCACATTTTTATTGCTCAAACTGTTTCAATTTATAATACCGGTAACTAGATTACAAGCTTAGATTTTTATCATTCTCTTGATTTCAAAGTTCTAGTACTTCCTTTGGCTACTGCTGCAAAGGAAAATATATATATTATTGCTAATTATGAATGCATTGCCTTGCTGTTCACCTATCTAGGTCTAGATTATCTCAACAACCTCAAGTTTGATATTTTAAGTAAGATATACCTTTTGTATATATAAACTTTAATGCATGATTTAACACTGGATTTTACTGTTACCAAGATCTCTAACACATGGGGTTTATTATAAACTCTCTCCTATCTTATTTACTATGACAGTGTCTATGAGATTTGTACAATGTACAGCTTGTGTTCCTCAGTTCACTGGTTTCAGTGCATATTGATTACATTGTATATACTTTCTTTGTCCAGGGCTTGGTAATAGCAAATACATCATCATAAAACTTGACTGTGTAAACTACCATGCTGTTTTAAAACTTTGTACCCAATATATATTCCAGGTGTTATGTTTCTGTGATTCCCTACAAACTGTAGGTGGCAGAGGTTATACATACTGCCACCATGTCATAATTGACGATCAAGTTCTATACATGTCAAGGTTACATGTTCACTATAACTGAGCTATTTAATGTGAACTCCATGTCTGTGACTGTCCCATATATGTAGGGTGTCTGTTGTGAACAATAATGGCTTCAGTAAAAGTTTAACTGTCCTTTGAATTTTAACTATAAAGCCATAGTTGTTGGGCATCACTTGTAATCACTTGAAAAGGATCACAAAAATAAAACGTTCAAATCTCTATTTCCTGTTGTTGCCATGGTTACCAGGTCCTGTATTATCTTATTCCAGCTGTCCAGGTGACTGGGACGGATTTTGTATCAGAGGGCGAGCTGATCCGACTCACCTGCAATGCTTCCGGTAAGCCCAACCCACCACACAACGTCGAATGGTACAAGAACGGCGTACCAATCCACTCCGACGCCGAGAGAGGAATCATCATCACTAAGAAAATCGAGACGAAGTTATTGGTCAGCATGCTGGTGATCGAGAACAGCAAGAAAGAGGATACAGCCGATTATATCTGCCGCGCAGATGACAGCACCAAAGATGCTGGAATGCTGAGAGTTATTGTACTCGAAGGTGGGTACAAGAGGCCCAAAGGTTTTGACACTCTGCGTGACCACTTTTTTCATGTACAGACCAAGTTAAATTATGCTTCCATGCCCATATTAGAAGAGATAGATCATCTTCAAAGGTCACTTCACATTCTTAAACCTATCATGCAACTTCCTATTAGTGTTCTATAATAGCCTAAACCTTATAATGCAGTTTCACTTTTAGCTCCTATGATAAAAATGTTTTCCATATACTTCCATGCTGTATTTTTTTTAAATTGCCAAGAAATGCCCAACATCAGTTTCACCATGGTTACTAGTATCCGTGTAAAGTGTGGACGAAATTCCATCAAAACTGTAGGACCAGTGGTTTGAAAGTTTTCTCCCCAGACAGTGATATTTTGATATTTTATAGATCACCCCAAAGTAAATGCCTGTAACCCCATGACAACCTTATTTAGCATTAAGTCTGTAAGGTTACTACCTGATGAAACCTGTTGCTAAAGCAGGGCTGTGTTTCATAAAACATAAAGACGTCTTTATATAGGCCTGCTAGCATATGTAAAGACGTGTTTAAAGTTTTATGAAACAGAACCTACAGGGTTTTGAAATTCTGCTCCCCATTCAGTTTGATCTCAACACAAACAAAGCAAATTTCTAATAAAAATTTAAAAAAAAAAAAAAATTATTTAGCAGTTTCTGAGAAATGTGAATTAGCAGACAACGGACAGACGTACACTCACATAACAACAGCATTGCTCTGCTGATAGAGAGTATCAAGCTGAGCTAAAACATATACAGACTGATATACGTAATGGCAATAGCTCAATACAGTAGAGCAATTCCTTTTCAATTTTACTGTAAAGTGTATTCCAATCTGAAACCATTTTTATAGTCCATATACATGTGTTATAATTACCTGAGGTAAAGGTATAAATTTCAGGATTTCATATCAGTAATGGAACTTAAGTAACATATATGACCTATGAGCCTTGGCTGTTTTCCTGTGACTGTCCCCCAGTTACCACTCACCTTCTCTTCTCTCCCCAGGGGCATCGTCAGCATCCATGGGAAAACGTGGTGAGTGAACTTTTCTCTTCATCTATTCTTTCCCTGGTAGAGTGAGAAGGGGAAGGAATAATGTATGAAACACCTTTATATAAATACTGGACGTTTTCATTCCCATAAATATGCAAACAATAATCAGTACACATGTATGGTGTAAGATATTCAGTTTGATAAAATATCTTTACCCTATCAGAGGTCTTGGTCTTGATATATACACAGATAGCTACAAATGTAACTTCACCTACAGCATACATAACATGTCGACAATGACACTGACCAATCACATCACAGTAACACTGACCAATCAGATCACAATAACACTGACCAATCAGATCGCAGTAACATTGACCAATCAGATCACAATAACATTGACCAATCAGATCACAATAACACTGACCAATCAGATCAATGAACCAACAAACTTTTCTACAGGCCTTTAAAATTTTAAAACTCTTGAAAACATGTGTCCAAACAACAAACAATGCCTGGCATTCATTCCTTCTACTGCTACTCTCTTTAATTCTATCTTCTGTCTAGCAAATATGTGGGATATTTAAATATCAAAAGCTAAGTTCTGACTCATGAGGAATCTGAGAATATAAAAGCCCGTATTCAATTTTAGGCCCTATTTGTTTTAATTAAGGCCTGGCTTAGGAACACTCCAAAAAAATACAGGCCCAGGCCTTTTTTTTTTATTTTTTTCAATAGCTGTGGTTGGATAAGTATTATATCACACTTCAGTAGCCTTCTGACCTCCCAGCCTGATCCTATATTAGCTATATCTCTGTCGTTTCCTGTCTCCTGTTTAGCCAAACACAAGGAGAAATACCTGACCTACCAGTCAGAAAATCAGCAGGCTGGTAAGTTCTGTCTTCTTTCTATACATGTTCCACTGCTATCTAGATGCTCCTCCCTGCACTGTCAGAAACCCTCACACACCTCCACAGTCACATACCACAGCCATCTTAATGTACCTTCCAACAATGGCAACAATAACTACAACATATTAAAGTGCATGAACTAATATCAGTTAAAAAATGCCTGATGCCAGCAAAGTGGGGCCTTATCTTATAACCATCTTAATGTTGGCCCAATAACTGCATGGCTACTGATGCTAACTCAAAGTTCATTTCTCACACATAGAAATAACTTACAATCGCACCAATTGGTTAATTTGCAGATTTTTTTTCCTGTGTCTTTATAGTGTCATGTATTAGAGTAGATGTTTGTTTTTTTAATTTATTTCATTTTTTTGCACAATACTATGATATCTCTAAAGTGATTTTATAGTTCTAAGTGTTTAAAAAATTGAAAACTGAAGGCGCATGTTGCTGCCATCCAAACAGCAGTTAAATGCATACTTGTCTCAATAAATTTATATTCTGAAGAGTGCACGGTTTCTGAAAACAAAGCAATAATTTCATACAACTCATCTTAACTGATAATGTCCCGGTTTTTCAGCAAAAATACATGTACAATAGTCACCCGCTAATAAGGACATCCGTTCTGCCAAATGATTCTGTCCTGATTAGAGTTGTCCTTTGGCGAGAGGGAGGATTAAAGGCATTCATAGTACTTGATTCCGAGTAATTGTCCTTATTAGAGAGGTGTCCTTTGGCTAGTGTCCTTTAAGAGAGGGCCCACTGTATACCCAAGGTTATGCCAAATATCCATCCTATACATGTAACATTACATTATGTGACTGTTGTCCCTCTGCTCTTGTCAAACTGTGCCACTTTTAAACATATACCGTACATGTATTTCAGTCTTTATGGTTTATTAACCAAAAAAAAATAAAATAAAATAACAATTAGTAGAATTTGACTTTGTGACCACCTCATGTAGTTTATAACAGTCCAGTGGGTGTTAATTCTGGGCTGGGCTGCACTGTATAACACGACATAATCTATACCTGTCTCTAGAAGTAATCAAGTCATATGAACAGTTTTTTATCACACTGTTTAACTAGTGAAGCACTATGTAAACATTTGTAATATGATGCAGCATTATTGTACCAACCATACATATCGGTAACAAATCTGTGCTATGACTGAAGTGTGATTTTTCTGCTTGTTTCAGGCACATCCTCTGGCCAGTCATCCATTAACGCCATGTTCCGCTGTCAACAATGTCATAGTTACCACGTTCTCAGTGTCACGTGTTTCCTCTTAACTCTATTCTGGGACACCAGATGGCAGTACCTGTCGTGACCTCTACCTGTTGTCTTGTCGCCTGTACAGAGTCAGTGTGTAACTTATACATGTAAATATGTATATATTGAACAGTTGACTTTGTGACAAAGAATGCTAAACTGTTTATTGTTGATATGCTCATGGGTGATACCTCGTCTAAATCAAACGTTACTGACCAAATTGTGTACATAAAATATATTCTACTTGAAAATTATTGACAGTGTCGTTAATTGTCAAAGACTGAGTTTGTAGAGGGGCAGTGCAAACCATCAAACCTATACATAGTATAGATGGTCCGATACAGGTTGAACCACCAAACTAATATCACTTTGATAGCAATAATTATCTCTGCTTTTTAAAGCTCAGACTTTTAGATAAGCTTGAAAAACGTATGACATCAGAACAGCAAAAACTATTCTAGGTTGTCTTCAGCTGTAAACCAGCCTGTAATAACCAGCCTGTAATAACCACATGCATTCTAACTTGTCTCAGTTGTGAACTAGCCAGTAACAACTATTCTAACTTGTCTCAGTTGTGAACTAGCCAGTAACAACTATTCTAACTTGTCTC
>JAAUYG010068484.1_pt1 | contig 11339 bp, 9 predicted proteins | sample 7278091 | NCBI WGS metagenome assembly JAAUYG01 (sample SAMN14350201, study PRJNA611818) | marine sediment metagenome | isolation source: surface marine sediment (0.6m) | place: French Polynesia: Moorea | collected 2018-08 | reverse complement strand
GTAGTAGTAGTAGTAGTAGTAGTAGTAGTAGTAGTAGTAGTAGTAGTAGTAGTAGTAGTAGTAGTAATAGTAGTAGCAGCAAGCCTTAAAGTGAACTGATCACCATCACCTTTATTAACATTAAAGAAGAGTCACTATAGTCACGAACATTTTGTAGAACATCTTTGCAAACCATAGTCACACATTGAACTTCCACAAAATAATTTCCAGTTTGAGACCCAGTTCTGCCACCGGGGATCCTGGTCGCTATATGCAGTGAGCAAAGTTAACATTTATAAGCTCGCTTCAAACGTACATAACATGACTGGGTATGACAAATGAGATCCATATGTGAGCGGTTTTGAACACGGTATTGTATGTGTGCTTTCAAGGGAGTACATTGCTGTACTGGACGCAGGAGAATACTGGGATAAGCTCAGCAGTTGTTCCTACAGGGTATTTGCTCTCCTGCCTGCTGGCCCATGCTCATTCTCGGTAGATAAGCTAGTGGAGTATACGCTAGGGCCAAGTTGTCTCCAATGTAAGCTATGGGATAAGCTTGGGACCCTCTATAAGATGTCGCCACTGTAAGCTATGGTTGAAGCTATGGGCCACGCTGTAAGCTGTCCCCAGTGTAACCTATGCTGTAAGCTAGGGTCCCCGCTGTACGCTACTTTCACTGTAAGCTATGGTAGAAGCTAGGTGTTCCGCTGTGAGCTACTTCCACTGTAAGCTATGGTAGAAACTAGGGTCCCCGCTGTACGCTACTTTCACTGTAAGCTATGGTAGAAGCTAGGTGTTCCGCTGTGAGCTACCTCCACTGTAAGCTATGGTAGAAACTAGGGTCCCCGCTGTACGCTACTTTCACTGTAAGCTATGGTAGAAGCTGGGTGTTCCGCTGTAAGCTACCTTCACTGTAAGCTATGGAAGAAGCTAGGTGTTCCGCTGTAAGCTATCTTCACTGTAAGCTATGGTAGCAGGTAGGGGCCACGCTTTAAGCTGTCTCCACTCGACTGTCAGAATGTCAGCGGTCTCGACTGTCAGCCATGGCATTGACCAGGGGGCCGCTGTAAGCTGTGTCCACTCTTATCTCTGCTGTAAGTTAGGTCTCTGCCGTGAGAGCTCTGTTCATTCCCACAGTAAGCTGTCCAGAGAAAGCCCCATGTTTTGGTCTCACATCGTCACATGCCAGCAGCTCGGTGGGTGGCAGGCGTTGTGCTGGCCCTGGTGACACCATCTGTGTGGGTGACACATCCGGACCACTAATATTGTCCCCAAGACTTGTCTTCCTGTCTCCAGCAGGCGAGAGGCACTCGGCCTCCATTATATCTGACTGACCGTCAGGCTCGACCCTGTGTGTGGCTTGGTGAGGTACCGAGGTGCCCAGTACCGGCGGTAGTCCTCCCAGACACCCCAGGTCATAGTCCTCCTCCTGGCTGTGGCTGTGGTTGGGGGTGTCGTGTACCCAATGACCACAGTGAGGACAGTCCTCATTCTCTGGAATGTTACAGCGGGCGTGACACCTAGGACACTCTGTAAAGGCCCATTTCCGGCAGCGGTGAGGGGGGCGGAATGTCGTGTGGATCTCCTCCTCAGAGTCAAGTGGCAGAGCGAGATAGCGGGTTCCAGCACAGTCTCTGGACTCTTCCGCATCAATGTCTGTCTCCTCAAATACGTCACTGTCACTGCAGTCACACAGTGCCTGGTTCTGGATCTCCCTGAGGCCAGATAGGAGATCAGCTGTGATGTTCATGTACTCGTGGTTGTTGTTACAGGTTGGTAGGGTGCAGTCTGTACAGGGAGAGTGAGCAGCCTGGACTACACCCTGTGTGGTAGGACACTCTGATTGCACAGGCAGGCTGGTCTCCAGTACCCCGCTGCTACTGACTTCTCCTCCTATCCCCATCTCTGGATCCAGTGGCGGGTGTCCAGACCCCGCGTCCAAGGATCCCGTACTGCAGCAGCTAAGGCTGGGATGGGAGGACTTTTTCTGGATCCTGGGCGAGGGGGAGGACCGGTGTGATCTGACAGAGCGACAGCTGCGACGGGAGTTGTGGGACACTCCCTCTGATGTCGACTCCCGGGATGACGTGGAAACATTGGGCGGAGCTCTCAGCTGTTCGTGTGGGCACGGTGCACTGTGGTGGGAGGACTCGCTGATATCTGCACATATCTTACTCCGCGGACACTTCCTCATCTTCCCCAGGAACCTCAGCAGCGTGGACTCGGTCTCTGACCTGGCATGCCTGCCTTCCCGCAGACTGGAGCAGCTCGTACTAGCCTCCAGGCTGTGGGACTGGGCTGAGGGGCACGCACACAGAGTCGAACCCCTAACCGCAGGCCTCACAGAAACATCACAACTCGGCCTCATCTCCAGGCTGACCGGCTGACTGCACCTCTCACCTGCCAACTGCCGCAGGTGTAACAGGCGCGATATCTTGGACACCACACCTCGGTTCTGTGGTCTCTCCGTTGATCCCGTCCTCGAGTGGCGTCCTCCAGTAGACATCTTATTGTCAGTCCCAGTGCCGTTGAAGAAACTGTTGAGAACCGACGGCCTGCGGGAGGAACCCCAGCTGAGTGTGGCGTGCTTGTTACTCATCCGTGAGAGGTTCCTGTTCATGGCGGACTCCTCTAGCATTTTACACAGGTTGGAGCAGTCCTTCTTGAACTGCTTGGTGAAGATGGCGTACAGGAACGGGTTGGCGCAGCTGTTGAGGGGCAGGACGAAGATGGCGAAGATCTTGGCGTCGTTGAGAGAGATGAGCTCGTGGCCGAAAGCCGCCGTGAGGGAAAAGAAGGAGATGGGAGCCCAGCAGGCGAAATCTGTGAACACCAGCAGAGACATCCTCTTGGCCACCTTGAAGTCGTTTGAGTTCCAGGCTTGGGATCCCCGGATAGAGCAGTACATTTTCAGGTAACAAGACACGATGATGATGAATGCGATGCAGTTCATCAGCATGATAAAACACACATAACCTGGAAGGAAATACATACTTTTAATAAAATACTTAAACGACCTGGTGGCTTCAGAAAGTTGGCAATTTATCATCATTTGAACAAACCGGATCACGGGAAGTATGCGTCTTCTGTTGCTTTTGTATCACTTTCTCCTTCCCTTAAATAGTCATTATCCCATCCTCCTCCTTTTCTCTTCTTCATCATCATGATCATCATGATCATCATCATCATCATCATCATCATCATCATCATCATCCGTAAACTGCTAGAACTACTTGGATTACTAGTATTACCACCACTGCCACTATCAATACTTCTGCTACCTCTATTCCTACTACTACTACTAATCCCTACTACTCCTCCTACTACTCCTACTACCACTACTGCTAGTACTACCACTACTAGTGTTGCTGCAGCTACTACTACTACTACTACTACTACTACTACTACTACTACTACTACTACTACTACTACTACTTCTGCTGCTGCTGCTACTAGCAGCTAAACGTTTTGCCTTTGACCCTGATCATCTCTCTACGTTTATCTGTTACCTAGTGAGAAGCTGTCTCCAATCTCAAACGGCAGACAGATAGCAAACTTGCGGTAATCACTGATCTCCACCAGAGGTAGGGTAGCCATGATCAGAGCAAAGCCCCAGCCACAACTCATAATGTAGCCTGGAAAAACATGAAATCAGTATTTAAGCGATGAGATTGGGGTAATGTCTGGGATGGTGTGTGTGGGGGGGATGGGGGTGCAGGGAATGTTTGCTACACATTTTGGGTTAACATACATACCAGATCAGACATAAGACGTTAGTATATGACATTTATTTCCCAGCTTCAGACGCCAGACCGCTGCCCTATGGGTCGGCACCACAGACTGTGGTTGCCTGTGGGTTCGGATAACAGACTGTGGCTACCTGCGGGTTGGGCTAACAAAGCTGCAGTTACTTGTGCTAAGACTAGGCGGCAGCAGATTTACCTGCATGTTTGATGGAGAGCCGTTTGTTGAGGTGCATGGCGTGTGTAATGGCGTAGAACCTCTCCAATGTAATAACTGTCAGTGTGAACACTGACAGCTCACTGGACAGCACACCTAGGAACCCCGCTATCTGACAGCCAGGACTCGTCTGCCACTTGATAGCGAACTTCTTAAACACACCTGGGGGGTAGGTAAGACAGCGCATCTTCACTGTCAATTCTACCATGCATAGCAACTGATGTTCGGTAAGACATAGTACTAAGATGAGTGCATATTGCTAAGACACCCTACTAACTTCAGTACAATGTGCATACAGCAATGAATTATTTGAACGGGATGTTAAAATCTATGTTATAGAAATCAGAAGTAACTTTGGAACTGCAAAAATTTTTTTCTACCAGGTCCAGCAGCAGGAGTTATACAAGTACTTCAGTGTACTTACTTCGCCTAAGCCTTCACTGGAGCTAATGAGTTTGTGGCGGCACTCACCCAATGTGGAGGCGTCCACTATAGCTAGAAAGCCGAGGTAGATTCCCATCATGAAGTCTGCCCCCGCCAGGTTACAGATCAGGAATCGCGGGACGTCCATCTTACTGCGGCTGCACACACTGACACACAGCACCACCCCGTTCCCCATCACTGCCAGCAGGAACACCACCCACACCCCACAGCGCAGCGACCACCAGCCCATCAGGTCATCACACGGCATGAACGGGCCTAGACATGGGGCACAGAGGATATATACATCGTGACAGAGCATGAGCGGGCATAGACAAAGTCACCGAGGAAATATACATCGCCACAGAGCATAATGGGGCCCAGGCCGAGTCACAGAGGATATATACGTCGCCACAGAGCATGAGGGTGCCTAGGCAGAGTCACAGAGGATATATACATCGTCACAGAGCATGATGGGGCCTAGGAAGTCACAGAGGATATACATAGAGCGGGCCTAGACAAAGTCTCAGAGGCTATATACATCAGCATACTGCATAAGCGGGCCTAGACTGCGTCACACTGGCCGCACTAACTGTATAAGGGCCACTGACTGTATCGTTGTTTTTGTATATTGACATCTGTCTTTTTCTGTTCTATCTTGTGTGCAGTTTACAGCCTCCGGCTCAAGAGTTCGTCCTCTAGTTGTACGCTGTTTCGTGTTCTAATATTGTATAATTCATAATTATTGTACAACTGAAAATAAATATCTATCTAACACTGTACAGAGGATAGGTACACCATCACATGCCATGAACGCAGCCATAAACACAGCTTGTTCAATTCAGTTGATGCAGAAAATGTATATGATTTCGGACACGGATATTAGTAACAAGTTTGAGGATATAGAGCCGATAAGGCGGCAGGAGAGACCGAAGGTAAGGCGGTTCTGACAGATTGAGGAATTTTGGTATTGTATGTTACAACATTTAACTTAAACTAAACCGCTGTTGGACCGACAGTCTATCTAGTTCGTTTAGATTGTGAGCAACGGGGCTGAGAGGGAGAGTGCGTGTAATAAAACGACATAGGCAGCTTGAACGTTGTGTAGGTTAATACATTTTTGTTGACAGCCAAGAAATCAGCCAGCGAGTTGCAGTAGTCCTACTGCTCCATCAGCAAGGCATATCAAAGCAAAACTCTAGCATCGCGTGTAACTCGCCAGAGGACACGTATGTGAAAGACGTAGGAACTTCCTGCATTTGAAATATATGTGACAAACGCACGAAATTCAGGTTTTTAAGTTTGCTATTTTGCGTCCTTTGATTAACATCTAAGACACAATCTGATGATTACTACAGTGATTAACTGTTGTTTGGGTGTTGGTGGAAACTTGAATATGGGTATTTGTCCTCTTCCTTCTACACGCCTGTAAATTCATTAATATTCGCGAGGCTAAATGGACGGTTGCGTTTTTGAGACAAAACCATGTTTGCGGGGATTAATACTTGTGGTTAGCTCAGGTTTTGTTAATTATCTAGGTACTTGAATCATGTTTACGGGTATTTATTTTTGAAATTTAAAGGTGGTCGGGAATTTCGCCAAATAAATCCATCGCAAACATTAATGAGTTTACAGTATGCCTCTCTCACCAAAACCACAAAGGGAACACAGTGTCTGACATCCATTGTATCCAGACAATTACAATGGATGTCAGACACTCTGTTCCTTTGTGGCATAAAGTTATAATTTAACACGATAGTTGTTATAATTTTTGTGCAGATCTTTTCAAAGCAAAATGTTTTTAAGATGTCCCCAATATACTTCAGCAGCCGGTAGACCCGACCTAGACAAAGTCACAGATTTCTACACCGCACATAATTTAATAAATAATTAAAGAACATCAGAATGACTATGTAGACCACCTGGCACCACGCTCTCTGACAGTCGGGGCATGATTTAAACCCTCTGCAATCTACTATTTCCTCATGAACATTTACTCGTATGGAGCTGCACAATACGTATCAAATTAGGCTTTACCAGGCATTGATTTACATTCTATAGTACAATCAATTGTACCGTCAGGTTGGATTGTGACGGTTGTAAATAAACTTTTACCTTATAGATAAGTTCGTATTTGTTAAATCTGACCTTTTACACAATAGTGATGCTATTACTCTTATCTGGCATCTGTTTAAACTCTACGGTGATGTAATTACTCTTACCTGGCGTTGGTTTACACTCTATAGGTGGTTTAGTGATGACGATGTCCTCCGTTTCATATTTGGGTTTGTAGACCTCATTGTAATAAATAGAGGCAGCCTCTGGCATACCATCTAGGTAATCCGCGAATGGATAATCTGAGCCGAAATTGTTGTACAAGTCATCCGCTAATGTGTTGTAGTCATGGGTCAGGTTATCTGAGAAAACAAACATAGGTCAGGTCAGATTATCTGAGAAAATAACATAGGTCAGGTCAGGTTATCTGAGAAAATAACATAGGTCAGGTCAGGTTATCTGAGAAAATATCATAGGTCAGGTCAGGTTATCTGATAGAACAATTTGGGTGAGGTTATCTGAGAAGACAGACATATCCATAGGTGAGATGATGTGAGCAAAGGACAATGCCGAACTGAGAGAATACAATCAGGGTGAATTTTTACGAAACCTCCACGCGAACTTAGCCGAAAATGTCATGATCGGCCAAAGTAGTGTAACTGATAATAACTGATGTGTGTATTCAGTGTGTAACCCTGTCTACCTGCCCTTAACCTGACCGCCTTACTTACAATTGGGGAAGTATCATATCTCAACAATGACAATGTCCGTCTCAAGAAACGCCACTTACCGAAAGGGTGCAATAACTTGGTCATGTTTTCCAGTGCGCTTTTGTAGTCATAGTTAGGATGGGCAGGCAGCCACTGGACTTCCTCATTCAACACCACTTTGGGGACTTCGGGCTGTGAGGGAAGAGAATTGGCTGAGGGTGACACCGGTATTCTTGTATGAGAAATTTTCACAAGAATAAAACCGCTTTATCTTACTTTATATCACGAGACACCAACAGCCTTCTCTATACTTTCCACTGCTGGCCTGGAGATGTTGTGTTTTTATCGCATGTTTTTACAATAATTATGGTAGCACCATTATTTTGTGTGTTGTGGTGGGTGGGTGTATCGGTGCAGGTGGTATACGTGGTGCTATGTACTATCGGATGTGGTTTGTGGTGAGTCATGTGATGTATTGTATAGCCTGGTGTGGTAAATCACCAACCACATCTGCTGACGCCCTTGGTTGTGTGATGTTGTGCGATGTGATGTGGTGTGTGATGTAGTAGTATTGCCGTGTCTGCTGCCGTCCGGACTTGTGTGGTGTGATATAATGTGCTGTGGTGTAGTGTGGTATAGCGTGATATAGTGTGTTGTGTTGTGGTATTACCACTAACCGCATCGGCTGCCGTCCGGAGGAATTCGCAGCAGTGGTAGGCGTAGGAGAGTGTCAACAAGTGGACCTCCGGGAACTTCTCTGGGGGCGGGAAGTCTTTGAGGGCGGGGTTTCTGAATGCCTTCAAGTTCTTCACCTTCTGCAACCCGCTGGTCGGCAGCTCAGAGAACAGGTTGTCTCCGACGTTCCTGGGGAACACAGAATGCAATGATATAGGGACAGGGAGTGTCACTGGGTCATGGCACCGAGTGTACGATTTAACGTTTGACAGCAGTGGCTCATTTGTGAAGAGGCGCCAGAGGATAGTCAGGCAACTTGGCCGGAAGGAGCAGTAAATGAGTAAAATAGACCTCGCGATAATTTTTAAGACCAAACTGCCGGGCGATCATCAAAACACTAGAGCAGTCAAGAAGCCAACATACTAGTCACTCATTGTTTGTCAAGGTTAGGCGACTTACAGGTCCTGTAGGTTGCTAAGAGGAACAAAGGCGTCGGGGTGTATGCGGTTGATCTGGTTACTCTGTAGATCTCTGGAATAGACGTGACACATCTCATCAGTGAGAGTGGGCCGCAGTTACAGCGAAATACTGACGGTTTCTGTTTACTTTACAGTCATTATCACCTTTTAAGTGTCTTCAGCACATTTCCAGCTTTACTGCATCCCGGTCTGCACGGTTTGTTGTTGTATGCTACTAGCAGATTACATCCAGTGTATTTCCTACGCTATACAGAAAATTTTCCAGTGTAGTAGTAGTAGTAGTAGTAGTAGTAGTAGTAGTAGTAGTAGTAGTAGTAGTAGTAGTAGTGTAGTAGTAGTAGCAGCGGCAGCAGCAGCAGCAGCAGCAGCAGCAGCAGTAGTAGTAGTAGTAGTAGTAGTAGTAGTAGTAGTAGTAGTAGTAGTAGTAGTAGTAGTAGTAGTAGTAGTAGTAAGAGGAGGAGGAGGAGGAAGAGCAGAAGTAAGGGCATTACGAACATTACAATTAAGTTACTGAATTTTACACTCAAGATGTTTTGAGAAACTCTCCCTGGACAGGCTTTGCGCTGGGAACATTATTGCTCAGTTCGCTGAAGGGTTGGTCGCTGGAACATTGTAGTTTAGAACCGACAAGGGCAAACGTGTTTCCTGCAACGCACGGTCCCCCTTTTCCGGGGATTTGCTTTGAGTGACAAATTTCGCATGACATGGGGAGCGGAGGTTAGAGGCCAAGCGACGGCGTTCTTTCACAAGCCATGTTGCATGTACCGTGCATTCATCGAGGCAATGCAAGGGAGCACCACAGGAACTCAATTGTTCTTGTACTTGACCTAGCAGGCTTTGTTCTCGGTGATATGGGGATCTAGACGCTGCTAGTCAATATTACATTTTTTTTTCATTTCACTTTTGAACCGGAAACGGGAATACATGTATCAATAAGTAGGGCACGGGTCGATATAATTGGCAAGAGACGATTTTCTGAATTCTGTAAGAGAGTACATAAGAGTAATACATGGCTTACATGGTGATAACTTGATTGTATACTCTCACCTCCTGCTTCAGGGCCGTGTTGATCAAGAGCAGTTCGAAAATAATAACCAAAAATACTAGACTTTCTGTTGAATAAAACAAGTCATCTGATGTCTTCAAAGGAACTGCCCTGAAAATACCCTTATACTTCTTTTCACATTGTAAGTTTGTACACCTTCTTTTCCAAATTAAATGTGTACCGCTTTTTGTAAATGTAACAGCTTTCTGCACGCTAGATAAAATCAAAGCTTTCAACTCTAAATGTTTGGTTGTTAAACCTCTCTTTATACTCACCTAAAGACTATACTGGTATTCGTGTTTTTCCCACATCGCAACTTTCCGCTATTGAAGTACTTGGTCACGCAGGCCTTTTACGGCCCGTTAATTTTAGCTAATTGAATCTTACCATGACGTATATTGCATTGCCGTGTGATATCGTTTTGACCTCCCTTCAAACACAGGACCCCTGGCTGACCATGAGACTTGATTCATCGCCATGGCAAACAATTCTCTTCACATCTGTGTCCTGGCATCGGGTGGCGGAAGTCAAAATGAAGGGCTTGTTGCCGGCACCAGCCTTGGCATAGAAAACATGCGCTGAATCCTGGAAGTCAGACCAGTGTCTGAAACTTATCGTGTGCTAGAACATTGTGGGGTATGTATGCTTTCAGAGATTACTTGCCAGGTGCTTTTTATTTTAACATTTAAACTAAAAAAAGTTTAAATTGTGCCGGAATATTATACATGCAAATTTAAACCATTGTTACATTGCAAAAATGATCTGAATCTGATTCATTGGAATGTAATATGTGAATTTAAGACTGATTTCGACCTTAAGTTGGAAGGCCTTTTCTGGACAATGACATCTTTTCATTCTACTTAGAAATAAAACACTGCACGGTGTACTCAATACTACAAAGCCACGCAATTCAATTCTTCACTTGGAGTCGCTTAGAGTAGTTTCATATCACAGTGGGAATATAACAAAATATTTGGAATAATGATAGCACCACACCACCTCTACTAAAGATAGCCAGATTGGGTTCAATTGTTGACAGTTAAATTACGTATCTTCACCATATATACAGCTTCACCGACGGAATGTCTGTTAGCGACGCAGCATGAGCATTGGAATTATTCTCGGCAGGAAAATATTATTTCTCCCCTAATGGGGGCAAATTGAATACCGTGGGAGACTCGAACAAACACTGGGAGTGCAACATGAATGTGGATCGTCAGAGCTTAGCGTTTTATGCACCCAAAGAGAGTACTACCATAATATTTTCAGGTTCCTCCCCAAACGCTCGAGAATCTGTACATAGATATTGATCTTAGGCATGTTGTATAGCCCTTCCTCTGTTTTCCGGTACAGCACAGAGAATAATAATGCCAGGTTTTCGAGAAGTGGATAAATACCATCACAATGTCATTAATACCAAGGCCAGCACAATGAGAATCGTGACAGAAAAAAAGTATCCGTGGGATTGTGTTGTAATGTTAAGAGTAGAAGTAGTTGCACTAGAAGAGACTCAATTTTATGCCACATATCAATATTCATCTACGATTATTTTTGCTTGTTATTCACTATCACCACCACCACCACCACCCCCACCCCCACCCCCACCACACCACCACCCCCACCCCCACCACCACCACCAAAACAACAACAACAACAACAGCAGCAGCAAGGCGCAGCAACAACAACAACATGAGCAACTGCTACAACAGCGGCAAGAACACTAACACAACATGCTAAAGTTACATTTTTTGCACTCTCATAACATATCTGGATACCGGGTGTATGTTACATGTATGTCTTTTTCAGTAGTAGTCAGTCATGATAGAGCGACCAAACCTATCATTCACTTTCTCCGGCTGCCTTGGCTTCCCCCTAACACTGCCGACATTTCCCAGCGGATGACTTCTGCATTTTTCACTCACGCCGTGATCCCTGTATCTGCCAACCAGGAGAACGCCCTTTCTGTGTCACACGTCACTTCCGACTAATAACCAATCGCGGTTATCCATTTTT
>JAAUYG010115718.1_pt1 | contig 11340 bp, 7 predicted proteins | sample 7278091 | NCBI WGS metagenome assembly JAAUYG01 (sample SAMN14350201, study PRJNA611818) | marine sediment metagenome | isolation source: surface marine sediment (0.6m) | place: French Polynesia: Moorea | collected 2018-08 | reverse complement strand
TACGGCCAGCCGTTTTCGAGTTATAGCCCATTTTGAGACAAGTCCACCGGACCTCAGAATGACCTTGAACACTAAAAGGTCAAAGGTACCCCATATACGTTGCATAAGTCCCCCCCAAGTCCCAAACTTCACTCTGTTTCGCTTTACAGCCAGCCATTTTCGAGTTACAGGCCAATTTGGGACAAGGGCACCGAATAACCCCAAAATGGCCTTGAACACTAAAAGGTCAAAGGTATGCCATATATGCTGTAGAAGTACTCCCGAGTACCAAATTTCAGCTGTTCTGCCACCCTTTTTCGTGTTACAGCCCATTTTGGGATAAGTGCACCAAATGACTCCAAAATGACCTTAACATCTAAAAGGTCAAAGGTACCCCCATATACATGTTACAACTATCCCCGAGTCCAAAATGTCACTCCATTTCGCTTTACGATTAACAGTATCTAAGATAGTGACATTTAAAAAAATTTTCCATTGTCTACAATGTTAAATTTCAAAAGTTTAAATTCAAAACGTCGAAAGTCCAAAAAACAACTTTTGTGTGGATTGCTGCCTGCAATGAAAAGTTTGGTCGAAAAAGAATCAAAACTATAGCATGAGTAGCGTTTTTGACATTTTCACTCCCGTGGGGTCCCATGCTAACGAAAATTTCAAAAATAGTTCGCTAAAATTTAAAATCCAAAAATTTTGAAAAACGGAATGTGAATAGCTACCTTTCCACAAACTTTGGCATTAATTTGCTTGGTTTCTGAAAAAAAAAGCATTTTCCGGAATGACGGACGCCTGCGCCACAGCATTTGCGGAAGTAACAAGAGGCCCAGGGTCCTTGATGATCAGGTACTTTCAGCTACATGTGGTCCCAAATTTTCGTCAGTTTCGCTACGATGAGCCGTTTTTGAGTTACGGACCAATTTTCGCAAAAGTGCACCGAACAACCGCAAATAACCTTGACATATGCAAGGTAAAACATACCAACATGCATGCTACATACACCACGGAGGCCCAACTTTTCGTCCGTTTCCCTCTTCGATGAGGCGTTTTCGAGTTATGGCCTAGTTTTTGAAAAAGTGCACCGAATAACCCCAAATGACCTTGACATGTTCAAGGTCAAAAATACCAACATGCATGCTACATACCCCCCGAGGCCCAAATTTCAGTCACTTTTGCTTTACGATGGGCCGTTTTAGAGGAAATTGAGATTTTTTTAAATTTCCCATTCGTTACAATGTACAAATTAAATTATTAATAACTCTTAAAGAACTCAAAATTCTAAATGAACATTGTATGGGGACCACCATCAACAGTCTGTAGGAGTTTGGTTGCAAAAACTTTAAACTGTAGAAGGAGTAGTGTTTTGAAATTTTCACTCCCATAGGGTCCAATGTTAACGAAAATTAAAAAGTTGGATAAAAATTGATTTTTTTTTTTTTTTTTTTTGAAATTTAAAAATCACCTGGGCGTATCGATTAGAGCACCCACACGTGAAGTCAGAGCCAAGTAGGCACAATAGTTTCAAAGATAATTGACTTGACGGACGGACGGGGGGACGACGGAGCAAGCCCACACCATACCATGATCTCAGGCTAGAAGTATACTAGCTGAGCTAAAAATTAACTCACGGGTCGTCTTCGAATCATTAATCCAAACAAGGATGTATATTATATAAGTTGTAAGCGCGTGCTGTCTTTATTAAAGAGCAAACGACAAACATTCGGTCAGTCCATTGAGTACATATCCATATAGCTATACATGTATACCAGCCGTATACTAAACGCAGTCTTCACAAGAAAACCTTAGAAGGAAAACATATAAACATCGGGTAAATAAACTACAGACTGAAACTCTGCAACACAATGACAGCAACAGTATTGACTGACTGACTGAACACAATCTGAGATCAATATTTTTGCATTGCAGTAAAAAAAAAAAAGTCTAGCAATCTAGTTTGATTATCTTTTTCGGCTTTTTTCTAGACAGTAAACCAGGACATTTTTTTCGCCTTTTGATTGCAAAGGCAAAACATATTACTAAATTAATATTCTACAATGCAGAATGACAAAAAAAAAAAAAAAGAAAAAAGAGAGAGAAAATGTATTTTTTTCTATTTCATAATTTGTATGCCAACAGTCTTTTTCCGGTTTTCGTTACACTCTTTAACGTGGTGTAAATACAAACATTATAGTATAGTAACTATACAATATAATAATATGCTAAATTACATATTCCGACGCACAAGCAAGGATGTAGCTGGCATTTAGTCCAATAATTTGATACTAACTAGCTTGGTTAAACTAAACATAATCAAATCTTTTACCACTTGAGCAGATTCTGTTAGCGCATCACCATGTCAGTGCCCTCGCCTTTGTAAAACACAACAGGTATTTAGAAGTAAAGACTAGCATACACTTAAAACTTAAAGTCTAGCATAAATATAGCAGTCTAGCATAAAATAAAAAAACCTAATGGGCTAGTACTGCATTTGTTTTGACATGTTGGACCTACTTTTCCCATACCACATACTCTTGACCAAGATCGCATCTTATGAATGTCTATCTCTTCACACAAGCCTATGCGTACAGTGACAAAATTCGTACATTTTTTACTTATAAAAAAGTCAGAGGTAGCCGCAGGTGTATCCAATGGTGGGGTAATATGTCTATCTCTAAAACATCTGTTTAAAAGCATATAGGCTTATCCCAATATGTGTCTAATGTGCCCGGATTCTCCGGCAGCACACCGTGCACAAACCGACGGAGCGATAGTCTCACTCTCAAAGATCATGTCTTCATGGGCATGCTGGAGCTGGTGTCCCCGAGAGGTGACCCCTGCATGATGGCCAGCCAATTCTGAACGGTTTGTCACACTTGCCCTGTCACAGCAAAAACGTTTGACGGTGGCGTTATGAGATTCCATGCTTCCTAAACCTGGCGTATCGGAGGCGCATGCATCGACGTCCATGGAATTCGAAGACGAATGTTTACAACCCGTCTGTTCTTGAGCTTCCTCCCTCTTTCTTTTCCCACCGGACAAGGTCATAATTATCAGTATTATCTCGACTTATCCAGGCAGTAACGAACATTCGAAAAACAACGCCTTTGGCTTTGCCGCTTGAACTTACGGAAGCCGTTGTCACAACACAAGGAAGACTGGGGTCGAACGGAAGATTAAACTGTTCAGCTGCAAACTTCTATCGGCGATCTCAACGAGGATATAGATCTAGTCCCTGTTGATACGTAGAGGAATAATATTTTGATGCTTGGTAGATATACAGGCACTACTACGAGGTGATCTGACGATAATCAAATGAGCGGTGATATTTTCGCGCCAGCTTTAAGCATAACATTGTTTACATCTGCCGAGCAGATTTATTCAACTAGAGTAACAAATGCTTCTTTTTTTAACTAATATCGAATAGACTCAGACTCGTTTATTGCTACGCTCAACAGATGAGCATTTTGCAAGGACCACAACTACAAACATACGTACTGGTATATGTATCGAATAAGTGAAAAACAATTTCCCTTCTTGCATATAATAATTTAGGTAATGAAACACCCCAGAAAAGAAAACACATATACACATATCACGGTCAGTTTCACGACTCATCACGGAAGGTGTGCAAATTTATTTAGGTAGGTTAATTTTCGTCAATGAATGGTGACCGTGTGGCTGGGGAGGAGTGAGGTGGGGGTGGGGGTAAAGACTTATTAAAAACAAAAAATATGTACTCACCAAATTTGTGGACACCCCAGGGAAAACTGAGGGCATACCTTATTCATGTGTTCAGTTAAAATCACTGAATCCACAATTGAAGACCTTTAACGTTTAACAGTAAAAAAAAAACCTACAGGTAACTACCATTTAAAAGTTCTTTTTTAACATTTCACACTTTTAAAAGTTCTTTATTTTAATGTTTCTCAAATTAGCCTGTCTATATTAGTAGTTGATTTCCTAGCAGCGTTTAATAGTAACATGACAGACTGGTTTTTACGAGATACCCACTTTCACAATATGAGTGACTTTGAACATGGACTTTGAATTTCACCTTTCAAGGTCATTCGTCTAATGTGTGCAGTTGGAATCCCTATATACGAAACCACATGTCTGTGTCTTATAGCTGTAGGCACTTGAAAACCGCCCCCCCCCCCGTCTCTTATCATTTGATGAATTTTCGGACCATTCACACCCACCTTTAAGTTTACTCAGGGCCAATTTTTCTAAATATCAAAATCGCAGGTAAACGCCCCTGAGCGTCGCAAGAAACCCTGCCGAGCAAAGCTGGCAGTGACAAATTTAGCGGTTAAAGCTGCTTGTAGGCCAGCATTTTTTTATTTTTCGTTTTATGTCCCATCCGACCCAACAGAAACTGACCCGATATAAAACTACATGTAAAATACCTATGATCTATTTTTTTTTATTTCCGATGATGAGATTTATTTTTCCAAAAAGTACGAAATGACGAACTTTTTCTATGAAACATGTAAAAAAAAAGGAAAATGTCAATTTTATTTTTAAATTTATTCCCTCCTCCTACATCAAGACTTTGTTAGAGATTGTCGTAAAACTAAAAATTAAAAACTGCTGGCCTTAAGCTCTGCTTGTGCTTACACAACAGAGCTATTCTGTCATGGCATGGCCGTTGACGAACGGAGAGGCGCCGAGCAGAACTGGCAGTGTTTTGTTATGACTTGAAATACTGCTGGGACAGCGAAAAACTCTCTCCGAATACAAAACTGCAATGGTGCATGTGCATCATTTCAGTAACTATATCATACGAATTTCAGTGACTATATCATACGAATAATCTGATATTGATTTTGACCGTTCAAGCCCATTCATGGTCAAACCTGATCACGGTGCTATTGGACTTCCCATATATGGTTTCGTCTTGGTGTTTGATACTAATATTTGACTTATCTGGGCTCCCTTTTGAAATATGACTTCGAAATCTGAGTAACCCTGACTTTGACCAATCAAGGTCACTCAAGATCTGATCTAATTATGCATTCGGACTCCCACATATGACTTCCTGTTGGTGTATATAGTAAGCATATGTCTATATGCCCCTCAAGTTCGTGTATAGCTTTATATGGCCGCTCAAAACTGTTCTATCGCCCGCCGTTCATCAGGTCATAATTTCAGCCCCCCCCCCCCCCACACACACACACACACACACCAACACACACACACTTATCCTGGGACGATTTTGCTCTAATCTAATTCTTCCTTCCCTGAGCCTCAGGGGGAAGGCTGCTGACCAAAAATTAAGTTGATCGGCTAAATACTTCGTTACATATTTTGTACCCAGACACCACATACAGATGAATTAAACAGAGGGGGCGGGTCTTAACATAAATATTATGGCCAATCGGAACATGAAAACGTGCAGATATCTTGGAAATGACTAATCATAAAGCGAAACATCAAGAGGGGAACTGGGACGATATACCCACTTGGTATAGATGTAGCCGCGAACATATAGGCTGTAAAGACTACATCAAAAATTAAAATAATAACTCATTACTTCACAAGGCACTGAAAACAAACAGTATCGCTGAATTAAGCAAGAGAAACATGAAACTATGGATTATGCGATGCAAAATATCCTAGAAAAATTGAACAACAAATAATGTATCAGCACTCCTACTGAAGGACAAATCAATTAAGTAAGAGAAAATATAACATGGCCTGCCTTGAACATTTATTCACGGAAAGCTGGACAAACAAAATACACCAAGAGAGACAAATGAAAACCTATATGAACCTATAGAACCTACTAACTAAAGTTCAAATCAGACTTTCATCCAGAAGACTACCTAGCACTAAAAGACGAGAGAACTCAAAGACTACGAATAAGTGCACATGGTCTAGCCATAGAACAAGTAGATCCGGCCACCAACCCCGGTGGACCAAAGAATATGTCCCATCTGCATGCCCTAATAACCCAGTTGAAGATGAACTCCATTTTCTCATTACCTGTCAAAAACACAAACTCGACAGGGAAATATTGTTCCAGAAAATTGATGCTCTGTGTGATAATTTAAAAAAAAAAATTAGAGCATGAAGAAAAATTCATTTATCCCCCGACAGCAGGGAATGACGTAGCAAGCCTGGTAAGGAAATTTACTGAGACACATAGATCCCATGAAGATATCGTGGTGCACTGGATAGGAGTAAAGTTGAATCCCGGGAGTTGAATCCATTTAGTATCCAAACTTCGGCTGATAACGAACACTCTGTGCACTAGGTACAGACACCTAGCGGTTAGAATTTAGATATATTTGCGTTCTTTGTGTTAACAATGTCATTGCATTATTGATACGGACATTAAAGCAATCTTGAATCGGCGCCTCTCATTCGAGCCGCCAGAGCTCGATCGTTGTCAGCCTTTTGGGTCCGCCAAGCCCCCGTGGCCCACTCCCCATTGGTGGGGGGAAAGGGTGATTCATCACGTACCCAGCCAAGCCTGTGGCATATTATAGGCTAGTGAATACAATTCACATAGGCCCTATACACCTCAAAAAGTCTCTGCCACTCCTGGTTCCGGCCGGGATCCCGGCCTGGATCGCTGCCGTCTCCTTTGTCAGTTTGTTTATAGTGTGCGTGCTGCAAGCGGAAGACGGAGCTATAGCCCTACTAACGAAAGTTTGCTTTTCGGGCTAAGGTGCAGGCTGGCACGAAATGGGGCACCCACGCCCCAGACCCACGCACCTTGCATATGAGTGTGTCGCACATATACCTGTATACCGATTGAATTAAGAGCAAAGGGTAACATTTACAAATATGTATTTGAATGGAAACAGGTAGGTTCATCGTAATCCCATGGTAGATTTGTGTGAGACCCGGCTGTGAGACAAACCATGAAATTTGAGCGATAAATCAATGATTTGGGTATACTTGCTGTATATATATCTATGATGGATGCCGCAGGCGCATACCGCGGGCCGCATACCAACACGATAATATAGTAGCTAACTGTGACCTGCCAGCTGAAATAGCTTCAGCCACTGAAACCTCAGATCAACAAGACAACTTCAAGCAAGTTAGCTGTGGACGACCCTTTTAACTGAGGCTCATATACAGTGATATAGCGGCTCTTCCAGTAAGTTGATTGACGGTCACTTTGTGACATCGCCAGCCAAGTCGTAGGGCTATCTCCAATACCTACTAGTAAACCTATTTAATTTACGTTCCATCGGCCGGGGCATGTGTTTTGGCATCGCCCCGTACATCTAACACAAAGTTACTCTCACATGGTCAAGCCGAAGATTAAAGTCGGTCCGATTGTATTACCATCAGTGATGTTGAACGGGTCTCAGGGATACGTACAGTAACTAAGGCTAATTTAGTCAGTGCTTTGATACAGAAATCCACGATAACAGTTTTATCATGATGTACCCATGCAAAACATGTTCGTCATTGGCCAGGCTGAAGGACAGTTACCAATAAAGATGTCATTCTGTTCTATTCTTGGCGGGCCTTGCGGACCAAAATTCGTGTCTGCTCAGTGCTGTTGTCCGGCTCTTGAAGTCTTATGGTTGTCAGATCTGGATATATTGCAAGGCATGGAAGACACTGGCATGGAGTATGTTATAACGAAAGTATGCACAACATGGGTATGTGCACAACATTAATATGTGGAACTCCCCAGATATAGCCAGTGAATGGTGGACTGACATTGGGCCATCATAGTGGTGTTCATGACATCGGCCCACCAGCTATCATCATCGGTGGGCGGGCCACTGTTTGAAGCCCAAGATCGGCCCATTGACTTTCCTATCTCCGGCGGCCCAGCGTTCTGCCTAAGAACTTGGCACTAGCATTTATCGCTGATGGGCCAGCCAGTAAGGTCCACCCGTTACATGTAAAGCACACACACACACAGATATAATTGATGAGTAAAACTTTATTATCAGGATACACAAGGCTCTACTGTTCTTGAGTACGAGAGTGCTCAGTTGTTAGTGTCCTGCTATTTATACCATTCCTGCTATTCCATAATGTACAAGGTTACATGATAAGTCTATCCAGTCTACTGTTCTGCTCTTTATATCCCTTTTGAATTCCATGATGATAAAGTAATCCAGTCTCTTACTAGTATCACTCCTGCTATTCCATGATGATAAGGTTATGTAGTCTCTGTGGACTTATTCATCATCATCGCTACTGGACAGGGCCGACTTATGTAGTCAGGAATGACGCCTTCTTCTTTCCTGAAAAAAGAAAGTTCACAAAAAAGTGTACTGCATATCGTTTATAAATTTAATTTATATTTTCATATACATGATACATTTATTCAGTGATAATAGTTTATTTGCTTACCATACAGCTTTCTGTCAAATATTAGATGTACAGATGCATGTATATACATGCACCTAAATATATCTCTGCATATATCTATCCATATCCATATATATATCCATGTATATAGAGAGAGACAGAGATGTATATACAGATATAGAGATATATATGTTAGATGAAAATGGGTGGGCTGCATAAAAATACATGTACATGATAACAAATGTTACACAGTTAAAAATATATCATTTACAATACGTTTTAATTGGATTTTAAGAGTGATGAAGAAATTTAAAAATAATAAAATCCCACCCAAATTTTTAATTAAGCACTTTTGTGCCCTCCTTCCCTATCACTGGCATTCTTGAGCCACCTTTCCATCACATCGGCCGCTCCAGCCTCCTTTATTGCAGATTTCTTGGCAGCAGCTGAAATGTATACAACACTGGATACTTAACTTTTGTCAGCCGACATACAAATGGCATAATCAAGTCATGCTCTTCGAAAATAACATTTGACATCGTGAATGTGTACTTTTAGATGATACTACCGGTAGTTTAGACAAGACTAGCTTATGTGAGTATCAGAATAGTTTATTATTGCAACTGTCGGAAACATTCTTGGATGAAGTTCTAATGCTTACAGTGGTTGATACCCCATTCAAGGCCCACCAATGTCAAAGTGTTCACACGTGAAGCAAGTCTATAAGTTTATACAAATGATAATAACGGGCCATCAGTGATTAATTACATAAACACTCTTTACCTATTCATGTTGTATTACAGCTCTAGTAATGAGGGTATTTTGAAGGTCAGATTTTGACCCCTTTCCCTTCTAATAGAAGGTTTTTGCCAACGCTGTTGTGCATATTCGTGACAGGATACCGGACACCATATCCCTGGGTGTCAACCCCCCGATGGTAGCCAAGTAGGATACATGCTTGTACCTGTAACATAAAAATTAAAATTTGTCAAGTAACTTGATAATTAAAGTTACTGTATATAACCTAAGTACAAGTAAATGCCAAAATATAAAGACTACACCTTTATATTGACATTTATCGGTACATGCACAAATACAAACTAACTTATTCGACACTGATCTTTGTGAAACATGATACCACCACCACGAGAATATTTAGCATAGAGTGACAAGTGTTTACTGCATGTGTCCTAATAGAACCGGAGTGCGCGAGTGCAAGGGCTTGGGTGCATGCGTAAAAAATGTCACTAATAAAGCCTGTCGTCCGTTACCTACATCAGTGGTATATATGCACATACATAGCGACAGGAACCGAACTACGTTGATCTTTGTTTACGAGGAAATGGTGATTTGCACATGTGCAGCAACCTATATCAGGCATTCGGTGTGAATTTGTCCTTTAATAAATGTGGTATTTTTGTTGCTGAAGGGACTTGCGCATCTATTAGGTGCTGCACCTCTATTAGGACATATACGTTATCCTAATGTTAATCCTACCAAAACCACCATGCTAATATATTGAAATGCTGCTATAAAAAGTAAGGGTTGAAATACAGAAACAGGTAATAAAAGTAACCCCCACCCAAGAATTAATTGTCACTCAGTTTCTTTCTTACAGCATGATTGAAATTAAATACAATTGTGACATACATAACAATGAACTGATCAACATAAATACCAGGACACAGGTTATTGTGCAAGTACAGCAGTCAGGGTTCGGCACCACCCAACCCCATATGACACCACACGACCACCCCTTGTTCTTTCTCGTGGTGGTGGTGGTGGTGGGGTACCTGTCCCTGGTGGTTGCCATGGCAACGCAATGTGACTATACAGTGTGTTATTTGGCAGTTCTTGTACATGATTGTCGCAACTATGCCACAATATGTTACAAGAACTGCTAAAGCACCATGAAACAAATTGTGTCATTAACAATGGCAAGAAGGTTTGGGTTGACTGCACAGGTTTCAAGTGGGCTCTCATGAGAAGGGGCTTTGCTGCCCAGACAAGCTATGTTTAAAGCATCACTGTGGCTTCCTCAGACTGTGGGCACCACCCCTGAAGCATGTAAAGTCTTTTTCATTGTGGGTCACCCAGGGGCACTTATCCCTGGTGGTTGTCATGTCAATGTAGCTTATTTGACATATGATATTTATCTATACTGCAAGTATATTGTATTTAGTATTCATCATCCTTCCAAATATAATTTTCTGCCACCTTGAGCTATATCCATGGGTAGAGTGAACAAGAAACAATGGACAGATTGCTATGGGAAGATAATAATTATATCACATCGGGTCCTAATTATTTACGCAGTCTTTTGTTATGATGCTAACAAAATACATGATGCTACCAGTAATACAATATTAAAGCAAAGCAAGATTTAGGCATGTCAGGACTATAACAAGTTTATTCATACTGGAAACACAATATACACGTACTGCTTCCCAAATTGATAAAAACAAGCACTGCCAGTTTTATGTACATGTACAACATTCAAGATTAATAAAATTACATTTTACACAGTTGCAATACATCAAGAGGTAATACATTACAAGAAACCTTTAATAATATACAGGTTCTAGCATAATCAACAACAATTTTAAAAATGAATAAATTGTGTTACATCCAACACCGGATACTGGGAGGTAATGTCTAATCGGAAACTGCATAGGAAACACAATATACAGGTTTACAGGTAATAGATAACAAGCAGTATAGACAATGAACAAGTTGCCTTTTAACCATTTCACAACACAATTTGCAACTTACAAGTTATTAGGAATTACATTCACCTTCTAAGACTAAGATATAAATTTATGTTTTGCATGAGTGATTGATTGATTGATTATATCGAAGTTTTACGGCACATCAACACCAAAAGGGTCATACAGTGCCAAAACAGGTGAGTCAACTAGATGATGATGTTATGAGTCCGCCAGAAATGTATGCCATGGTCAAATGAATGCAAAGTCCAAGACTAAACGTCAAGTCTCATCTTGAAAAAAAGTCCAGCAATGAACAAGGTAGTGCCCACTATGGTCCGCTGCCAGCTAAAGT
>JAAUYG010090200.1_pt1 | contig 11341 bp, 7 predicted proteins | sample 7278091 | NCBI WGS metagenome assembly JAAUYG01 (sample SAMN14350201, study PRJNA611818) | marine sediment metagenome | isolation source: surface marine sediment (0.6m) | place: French Polynesia: Moorea | collected 2018-08 | reverse complement strand
CTACTACTACTACTACTACTACTACTACAACTACTACTATTGCTACCATTACTACTACTACTGCTGCTATTACTATCATTACTACTACTACTACTACTACTACTACTACTAAAACTACTACTACTATTACTACTACTACTACTACTACTACTACTACTACTACTACTACTACTACTTCTACTACTACAACTACTACTACTGCGGGGACTTTGTACCGAAGGACTTCTCTCATATTTCTTAATAATAGATATACAATTTGCCAGTCATGATATGGGCACAACAATCTGGATATTTAGATACTCTGGACAACTCAGCTAATGGTTGCTTTTTTAGGTGTCCCGATTTCTTATTTGTGTTACATGTACATACGATTAGGGCGTAATAGTACCGATCTCTAGTACAACAATTCCTCAATGCCAACATTTCTAGCTCGCATCCAAACAATTCGTGAGATAGCTAAAGTACCTGCACATACATGGAGTCCTTGTGTATGATACCCAAGACAACGAAGATTCAGATATGCTATCCCCGTGGCGCATCTTGCATCAAAACAGTAACGGGGAGAGGCCACAATAGTTCAGATGAATTTATCCAGCCATTCCCCCAAAACCAGCAAGGAGGCAGTGCATGCACTCAACATTGAAAGTGGCACTGGGGAAAGAGTACTTTGGCGGGCTCTAGAACAACCGGCCGACACCGGCTCTCTTATATAGAAAAATACAATTATGTGTGCAAGGTAAACCAAACCGCTGAAGCTAGTCGACGTTGGTACTTTCTTTCGCCGTAGGCAAAGAGGAAGAGAGAAGTTCTTTAAAAATCTGATTGACGGCGACCTGGACTTGCCAATGAAGACCAGACGCAGTTTTATCGATCCCTTTGCCGGCTGATCCAGTCGGCTTCAGTCAATGATTGGGCGAATTCGTTTGAACGTGTCCCAGTTCTCTTCGTTTTTAGGCAAATATTGACAACTGGGCGCCACTGACGGGAAATGTCCGCCCGACGGAATGGTGCGGAACATGTCGGCCATATGGCACATACCCTATACACCAGCCAAGGCTTCGAAAGTAATGGTGCCTAACGCAGATACTATAAAACAAGCGATACAGTCATCCGTAGTAAAGTCGTGTTCAAATCAGGTTAGAATGGCCTCAAACTTGAAATGATGCTTGAACTTGACCACACTCATTGTTAACCCACTGGATAACGTCAGGTTAGAGTACTACTCGAGGTATTTGCTGCCTGGGACGCAATACCATTGATGCGAGTATTACGTAGATAATAAGACACACGCAAGCCATGGACACACAGGGAACAGCTTTGCAGAGATTATTTCAACAAAGTGCGAACAGAAGGCCACAAGCTGCACGGGCTCCTTCCCGACACAAGACAAGTGCTATATATTTTAAGGGCTATGAACGCCTACCCTGTGTTAAAGGTCCGCACAAATATGTTCCGGAACTCTTTTATTCCATGGGGTTTACGTAATGCTCAGTGATTTTATAATATTCCATTGTTATTCTATCGTGCCATCCAAGTGTGAGTGAGGTTTGGTAAATGTCTTCGTGTGTCTGTGGTGCGTGAATGTAAATCCAATCTTGCGATTGCCAAAATAAAAAATCTTATCTTATCTCACACTAAAGCAAGACTCCTCCAGACAAAAGAACAAGAATTCATCCACATATTTTAACAAAATGGAAGTGCACAAGTAGTATCCGTGTATCAATGTGCACTCACACACTCCTTCCATGAGAAATATATTGCTTCGTCTTTTTGCTATAGCTGTAGACCTAACATGGTATATACAGATTCCTGATCACCCTTGCCTCTTAACTTGACAAATAAACAGCCAATAAGAACGCGTTTCTTCACTCAAACAGGTACTGCCGAATCTCTATGCATTCTTGTCCTGGTGTTTACTATCGTTGCATTTCGTAATGTGCCAATGCAAATATTCTGATGCTTGTCACAAATTGGTATTTATCAAAATTACCAGCGCTTTGCTGATAGAAATGGGGACAAAAATTTTTCCAGGCGTTTCAACATTAAATATATTTAATCTAACACACTTTTAGCACAAGTAGCGGGCTACTTATATTAGCAACACATCTTGATATTTGCTAAGTGTTTTTAATATCTGAAACGCGTCGCGCCTTGTTAATATTAGTAATACGATGTTAATAACACCAGCGCGTTGAAAATACATTTGTATAACAAACGCTTTTCTAATATTAGCACCGCAGTGTATGAGCGACGTATGCATAATTCCGAATGTAATACGTGGCAGGTATTAACCGCCGTACACGCCTTTGGAGTGTGTTCTCTTCTTTTCTCTTCTAGTACCGATCTCTTCTGGTCTTGACGTGTGCAGATTTTCCTTCGGTTCAGCCTAACATCTCACTCTGCAAAGTTCTACAGTTAAACAGTTTGTCACACACAAAGGTGCAACAAAAAATGCACTGGTGAGCTACATGTACATATACCGGAGTATGCTTCCCACAGTGGCGAATGTTGCGATGTGTATGCCTCACACATTACGTTCTTTCTTTCTAACTTCAACACGATTCCAGAAGAGGCAAGAGCAGATCGTTAGATTCTTATCCAATCTCCGAACAAGAACAAAGGCTCGCATGTAGAACTTGGTGTGTGAGGCTGAACAACATGTAGGTGAAACATAGTAACATGTTCCCAACATCAAACAGTGCAAGCCAAGCAGGTATCATCAAATGCCGGAACCTTAGTATCGATGTGTCCCCATGGGTTGATTGGGGTGGTGCTGGTGGCAGAGGAGAGGAGGAGACTGTATGAACGGAACTGAGCTATTGATGTGAGCTCCAGGAGGCAAGTGTGGTAGCCGTAAAAACGGAGGAAGTATCTGTACGGACCAATTAGGCCAAGCTAAATTGGGATTGAAGGCACCAACTGCAATGTACATATCCAACTTGCCGTCATCCTTTCTCTGAGAATAAAAAATAACTAAATAAAAAGAATAGCAAACTCTGCGACGCTGATATCTTTGTGTTTCATCCATTTATACTGCCCTCCTTCTGTCTAGGTGCCGGTTATATCAAAAGTAACCGAGCTAAGAACAGTTTACCTTCCAAGGCCAGCCTGTATAGGATAGATTACTAAAAGGGAAAGGGGATAAGCGCAATAGACAAAAAGCTTTGACGTTGGTACATGTATGTATGTGCAGCAGTCAAGACGGCCTGTGCAGTGATATCCACCTGTGACCTCAGCGACAGAACGTGAAGCGATGGGCTATTGGATTACTTTTTTATTATTGGCAACATTCAGTTGGCACCATGCAAATTATTTGTTGGTACATCACCTGCATACAGAAATAATTATAATATGAGTAAATCTTATACTATTGTATTGGGTATGGGATTACAATATGACACTCATGTTAGCTTTAAAATACACGTAAAGAAAGAGGAACATAAAATACAGTTAACAGAAAATACATTTTAGCTAAATGTGTTGTTCAGGATCATAGCCCAATAGCATTGGTGGAAGAGGTAATGTTGTGTACCCAGTTCACTACCCCTGGCTTGTGTCACTGGTGGCGTCCGCGTTACAACCAACGTATTCGCATACACCCCATAGTTGCAAACATTGCAGACACCACGACTAGATATTTGGCAATAAATTTTAATAGTCCCATGGTAACTAATCCATTAAAGAAATATCTTCCAAGGAAAAACATTTGAAGGGAGAGGTGTTGCACCATAGGTCTTGACGGTGATGTTACATGTACATATATATGTATATTGGCGGGAACAAAACATGAATTAATACATCGTCTCGGTTACAGTAAAGAACGCTTTCAAGCGGTGTTGTCCAAGACACGTTCTCTAGGTTTGCTGAACAGAAGTGCGTGATGGACACCAGAGGGATGTTTCGAAAAGAAAAATGATTGGAAAAAAACCTCAAGGTTATTGGCAGATGTCGACGTTATGAGGTATTGAATCAATACATGTAGTTACAGAGCAAATACTAAGCGTTGTTAATGCAGTTCAGACAGTCGATTTGAGATGGCGTCTGGATTCTGAACTACTGGGAGCGGACCTGGGACTATGTTATGACTACTACAAAATCTCATCTGGGCTGCGATGGAGTTTGTGGTGTCATGTCAGCTATATGAGAGGGCACTTGAACTGAGATGATGCCAATAACATAAAATTGTGTTTATCGGCCAGGCCCTCGCTTCCGTGAAGACCTGACGCTCGGACAGTCGAGCTGGGGATTCCATTTGGCACCAGTAGTGATAGACTATCAGTCAACATGTAGTCACAGGTGAAAATGACGAATATGTGCACTCTGCATTAATACCTTCAACTATCGCTGGTTACTAATCTGGCCTTGGACCAATCATTTACATTTCTACTGTAGAATGTTCTTACTTCATTGGTATATAATGCCTACAGCTTCACGTTGCATTTAAAATCCAGAAATTGTGTTTCCAAATAAGGTAAAAATTAACATGGCTTACGTTAGGGATTATCAACAACAGGGACGTGCGCTTTGCCTTTTAGTACGCAAAATAATGTATATCAACATTTGTTTTTGTTTGTTTGTTTGTTTGTTTTTTTGAAACAAGCATTGAAACAACCCATTTGTCTGAAGCTCACTTTGTATACCCTTTTGTCTTTCGAACAAACCAATTTCCTAAGCCGAAAACCAAAACCAAATGAACATGTTTAAAATTCTCCTATGTCACTGCACGACTGGGTGCACACGCTGACTAATACATGTACGTGTGCATTTCCTAAACACAAACTAAAAAGCGCAGTTTACAATAGCCCAGCAGCTGTGCTGATATCACTTCCACACGGCTTGCAATGCCATAGACGTGGGAATTATACGACTAAGATTCTACACCGTTTAAGAAACGGGACACTCGTGCTGGCCGGACTGTGCGGCCAATTACATCTAGCCGTCTACGTTGATTTATGCCGCCGTGTCGCTCTAGGCCATACCAGTGTTTGGTCTGGACGTTAAAATGTCACCAGCCCACCTCAGCACGGCGTCAGGCGTCGTTATGTAGGTTTCTGGTATGTGGAAACTGGCAGAGACTAAGCCCTTTGGGCCATCCCATGTGTCTTATCGCAAAAGCTTCTTTTTTTTCGGACAGCTTGCGTGCTTGGTGGCACAGTGGGGGATATTTTCGGTCTGAGACGTTAAGGGATTGACGAATGGCAATGTCAGTGTGTACCAAACACCATGGACTGCCGTTGACTTTGATTCTTTCTGTATAGCTGCCAAATCACGATAATAAGGGCGACCACAAATCCCCAAGCACGCATACTCCCGAGAAATACAGCAACACCCCAAATACACTAAAACCGGGACTCTTGTTTGTCGATTTTTTGTGAGATAACGGCTGACGATATTTCTGTGTGTATGTTGAAGGTCAGCCTCCACGCACAGAGTGCAGTCTCCGCAGCACAAATCGTGCATTGCTAAATACAGGCAAAGGACGATCGATAGGCCACGGGGGGCTGTGACAAGAGCAGTCGAGATATATCGATCAAGGACGCATTGCTGTTCTAGATTCGGTCCGGACATCATCATATACATACATGAATGGTGTGGACATCTGTAGGAACCGTTGGAGGTCTCCATTGGAGACCACAGATCCCCCCCCCCCCACACACACACACACACTCACACACACGCAACTTCCCCATAGCTTACATGTACACTTTCGATAAAGCAACATGTCTATAGCATACCTCCACACCTCCTACACTTCCCTCCGAGCTACAGGTCAACTAATTTAGTACTTCATCTGCTGGTGTGGGAGGGTAAGATCAGCCACGGCCACACCCAAGGATCACAGAGCCATCGGCAGACTATTCCCTGCACTTTTTGCGATATATTACGAGTTGCAACACGCACTTTACTTCCCTAATTGGTTCCCAGACGGCGTCAACAAGCGGGCAGGGAGGTGCATTTCTCGCCTAAATGAACCTGTCGACGATGTCTGTCCCTGAAGCTCATGGCTGTACACGGCTCCAGATAGACGTGACGTTCAATAACGCAGCAGGCTTGTTCTAGACCTGGCCAAAATGATATGTGTATATGAAATTCATTTCCCTCGTCCCTGTTTGCCTTATGAAAGTCTGAATGCTAACGGACTGTGTCTCATGAAACAGACGTACTGTCCACATGCATAATGGTTCTTATACATGTAAGACAAATATGAGGGCATCGTTGCCTAGAGGATAGAATACATTCTTTCTAGATTTTCTAAAAGACCTGAAATCTGCTGCAACTATTAAAAATGTAACAGAAGTAACAAATACTGCAGGCCAGACTTCTAGCAGGTGGAGTGCTTTGCTTGAGGTACAAATGTATTATAGCCCCACAATAGTATAATATTTACTCCTACCATAATTGTCTCTGTATGCATGTGATGTAAGAACAAATATTGGCATGGTGCCAACTGAATATTGCCAATAAAAATAGGAGTTAGAACGGCCATAATCCTAAGTGAAAAAAAAAACCAAAATATTTACAATGTACATACTTGTTTAGTATTAATTAATGTTATACCGAGTGGGCCTAATAAATGAATTGTATTCCTCCTTATTGCCTAGTTACAGGAAGATCACAAATTTAAGTACTTATTATGGTGGTATCAAGAGAATAAAATGTAATGGCATTTATTAAAAACACAAAATTTGCTTTTAAAAGGATCAAGAAATCCAACACAATCTGGGTTGGAGTTCTCGAAAATACTTAAGTCTAGGTTTTGACTTAAGTCACCAATCTGCGAAATGTGATTGGCTAAGAATCTGACTTAGGTGAAAACGTGGGCTTAAGTATGTTTGAGAACTGCGGCCCTGGGTTGGAGTTCTCGAAAATAGTTAACTCGACTTAAGTCACGTTCTTGGTCAATCACATTTCTCAGTTTAGTGACTTAAGTCAAAACTTAAGTGTTTCAGGAACTCCAGCCCTGATAAATCATTCGTCCTTGGTAAGCAAAACATTAAAGACGTTCGATGATGGATTGGGAAAAATAAAACATTTTGCATTGGAAGATAAATCAGGAAGTCGAGTAGAATGAATTATGGCTATAAGTAAACTCAATATATGGTAAAGTAAAAAATGCCTTGCCATACACATTTAAGACGAGCAGACACACATCCCCTGTCGTTGGTAATCAGCTGATACTGGGCGGTCAGGAACTTCGGTTAAGTGTATTATACATGTGTAACTTGTCTGCTACAGCGCGAGCGAAGTATTGGTTGAACACAAGGGGAGAGAATGAAACAGCACCCACCGCAGATGCTGGCAGCAGCAGCGAGCCCACCGCGGCGTTGTGCAATACGGCAAACTACAATGTACTTTAACCTATTTCTACACTGGCAAACGTCTGATCGAAAATGTTGGAAATCACGAAGAAATATTAGATATGCATGTCTGTAGGTCTTGACTGTTCGGTATTTGTTGGTGTTATTGTGAAACGTCTTTATGAGCCAAACCAAATGGTGTCTGTCCATCGGAACATACACGTGTATACCTGTTATCGGAGTAATTTTCGTGCTAATGGATAAAGATGGACATACAGTATATGCGTATGCAACTAATTGCAAAATTGCTTTAGATTGTGGGATGGGTATTCGAGACATTCTCAGCCAGTAAGCCTTTGTTCACCTGCTGATTCGGCAGTGACGTGACTAGGGAGCAGCAACCCCACTGAAGCTAATTGAAGGTCACCTATATCTGGCATACCCGGGAGTTCTGACAATTACTGTACAGCCCACAGCACGTCGATCCCGAACGCGACCATTGTGTCATGACACCGCCTGTTGGCTAATGGGCCCCTGCCGATTGCCAGCTCCAGAGTTTTTTTGCTGACACAGCAAGCCGTCGAATTGATTCTCGCTCAGCGGCACAGTGGATGTAGGGAGAGGAAAGACATTAGAAGGGAGCCCCCGTTAGCTTTTTCCCCACAGAACTACTGATATTGACAAAATCTTGCCCTTTGTGCCCTGCGGGCGGTTTTACTGGAGTGAAAGGCATTATGCAAACCCTGCGCGCTCCACAAATGAGAGTTTGTGTTTTCTAGGAAATACTCATCTGCCCGATACTGTCCCGATTCCCTGCTAATTATACCCAATATAATTATCTTAAGTGGAAACAATGAGCAGTACTCTGTTTGCAGGAATCACTTATTCTGTCGTCGTGGGGACGGCGGGTGAAATAAGTGTTGCATAAAAAACCAATGAAGATGGTAAAAATGTCCAGTGAAAATATCTAATATTGTTTGCTTCAATTTCATTGTAACCCGCGCTTATGCAGAGGAATACAAAAGTCGTTATTTCCTGAGTGCTTAAAGGTTCATTGCGAAAGAGCAAACTACAGCGTACGAACGCGAAGAGCATACATGTATACCAACCTTCCCTTTCAGTGGAACGGAATCAGCTTAACTGGAACTGGTAAGGTTTGTTCTTCTTTTGACATCTGTTTGTGGAAGTTCCATGCTCGCTAATCATCAATGCAACCAATTTAAGCGCTCGCGATGGTCCGTTCTGTATTCTGTAATGACCTTAAATGCAGGCACGTATTCGACCCCTGTTAGTGCGGGCCCAGAACGGTCAAGAGGCGGCTGACAGACTCCACTGGAATATGCAGCTCCTGAAGTACATGTACATGTATATGTGAAAACCCGCTTGCATAACGCATATGCCTTAGCTTTGTTGGGGGTGAATGTACCCCTTGAGCCTTCCGGAAACAGCTTGGCGATGCTGTAACTATTCTGGCTATACCACATCCAAATGTTTACACTCAAGCTTCTGGCTATTTTGCCACTGCACTCGCTTAACATTACGTCATCTTCCTTAGATGGTGAGCCGATCGAGTTCTTCTCAGGTCTTGAACTGATACCCATCCTATAGATGCGTTATAGCCTCGTCTTTAGCACAGCATGTAAAAGACTGAAAAATGCCGAGCTTTTATTCATGGAATCCATGTGTGTATTAAAGACGAGAAGGCCAGTATTAACAGGTTGCCAATAACTATGGACACAGAGTTACAAAATTTATATTCTCTTCACGGAATTGCTTGGGATTGACCAAAACAATTTGATTGGCAGTAACAATCTTTCCCTGTATCTGAAGCGCACATGATCCTCAATCTGAGTACTGGCTGCCACAGCGGTTTGTAGGGTACTCTGATGTTTTGGTGTAGTGTACATCGCGCCGCCTTCCTCTGGGTTCGCGGAGATTGTTGCAATTTAATTGATTCTCTTGTCTTTACAAGGTCATTTTGCAAATATTTGAAAGTGAAACGACATATTTTATTAATTAAAAAGATGCATAAAACAAAAAAACAATAGTTTTATACAATATCCACATAGCGGTTTACGGATGTTCTAGGTGGGATGGATGTGAACAGGATACTAGATGTGAATCATCCATTTTCGCCATGTCGGTGAATAGCGCATTGTGGTAACTCTGCGAGGAGAATGAAACATTTAAACAATTTTGCTTATTTCAATGTGTGTCTATGATTTCGCACATCATTACGCCAACGCTCTCCGAAAAATATGAGGAGGCACGGCATATTACGACATGGACATTAGTCGGCCGTAAGCATCGAACAATCATACTGTTCAAACGATAATCAATACACTTCCTTTTCACATTATTATTTAATCGAATTGCATAAGCGATGAGATAATATCCGTATACATATGAGATGAACGTTAATACGCAGTGTGCTTGGTACATGTATTTGGTATATGTATTCAAGTAGCGATAAACAAAAGTAAACCAAGATAATCACAATGACACAGTTTTAATACTTAACTTTGGGCCAGATTCGTTTCTTTTTTTATTGGAATCTGCTTCTTGACGCTTGCGGAATCCGAATATGACATTCAAATGGTGACACCGACTCGTTTGTGCCCCATCCATCTGCCTGATTCTGAGACGATCCGTGATTCGTCATACTCAGGGACTTAAGCCAACTTAAGCCAACGGCCATTGTTATAATCTGCAAACCACAGGCAGCTAGGAGCCCGGATTGATAGCTGATTACCTACTTCGTCTAGTGAGATCCGACAGATTCATTGTAGTCGGTGGTTTGAGAATGATACCTTAGCTTCAAAAGCAATATGTCCAAGCAAATTATCTTCAAGAGCAATATGGCCAATATCCTCACTCTCTTGATGACCACCTGGCCCAACTTTTCCGCTCAAGGCAGCATTTTTTTTTTTTTTTTTTTTTGCGGTTTTGGCGCTTAGTGGAGCAATTGACCATGGTATACCGTGGCACCGTACGGTATCTTTTGGCCCAGTGGAGCAATTGGCGAAAAAGGTAGGGGTATATTCCAACATGCGCTAATACACACTACTTGAACAGCCGCATTCACCAGCTGTGGACACAGCCTGGTAGGTAGCGTGTTGGGTTGCTCTGCTATATCTCATTTCGCCTTTCCGTTAAAGCACTTTTTCTTAGCGCATGGGTTCGAATCCCTCCTAAGAGACAATTTCATTAAGTTCGGTCCTCTTTTTCCGCACATTGCTGTATTGGGGCAAAATATATATTGCATGGTGCCACGGTATACCGTGGTCCATTGCTCCACTCAGCGCTAGAAACGCAAAAACCCAGTGCCGCATTGAACGGAAAAGTTAGATCGGTTGTGATGACCGGTATTCTGATTCTACAGCTTTGCCTACATGTATAAATACTTAAGGGTTATCCCCGGAGCCCGACTATTTATGTTTGTATGGACGAACAATTCAGTCAAATTAACACAAAGACATGTTTAGTACTACGAGCTATCTGCTGGTAGAATGACGATGTAATGAGAATTATATGCAGATGGTCAGTGTAACAAATGACTTACATGTACTTCCGGAAATGACATGTGCCATGGAAAAAAACTGCAGAGATTTGCTTTCAAATAAATGATATCCATCTAAGTGATGATGCATTGTGTACACCCATGTACATATCTATGCATTTGTATTTCTGTCTGTTTTGTGCGCTTTATGCATACGATTTGCAAATGCACCTGGAGTGCTGTACTGACCTGTGGAATAGAAGCGACAGTGCTGAGCAACCACGCGAACAACAGCATGATTTTCCCTCGCTTATCCGCGTCGTTCAGGCTCAGCGGGTGTCTTATGGCAAAGTAGCGATCCAGACTGATTGCCACCAGAATAAACGAGGAGAGATAGAATCCGAACGCTCTCCAGAACATCATTATCCTGCACGACACGTCACCGGCGTTCCAGGACACCGTCACGTGCCACGAGATCTCCATGGGCATCATGATGAACGTCACAATCATATCCGCTATCGCCAGGTGCATGATGAACAGGTTG
>JAAUYG010212804.1_pt1 | contig 11342 bp, 6 predicted proteins | sample 7278091 | NCBI WGS metagenome assembly JAAUYG01 (sample SAMN14350201, study PRJNA611818) | marine sediment metagenome | isolation source: surface marine sediment (0.6m) | place: French Polynesia: Moorea | collected 2018-08 | reverse complement strand
GTATAGTTTTGATGCTTCACTTTAATCTTTCCATTAGGCGAGTACCCGAGTATGCTAATGCATGTAATACTATTATGTCCAGTGATTAATTATATCGAATGCCTTACTGGCCCCCAAAATGTAACATAACTGGGGTCTGTGGTAATAACGATAATAAAAACTATAAGTTTAATCTTACTAGAATCTTTCCGTTGGACGAGCACACGAGTACATGTATACAAGAAATACATGTATATAGCTATTTTTGTTTAGGTTTACATACGGAATCTGCTGATCTCCTGTTTTAATAATCTTCATAAACTTCCTTCAAGAAGAAAGATCAAACGCGTAAGGATAGAAGTAGTTATTTCATATTCTTTTCATGTAACGGAACAGTTCAATGACCGCCTTCCTTGTTGTTTCATGTATGTTTTTGCTAACGGCAGATGGAAAGATCTCCCGTCTCGTGTCTACTTTTATGAGAAACAACCTATCGGGATAATGTAAACCTGGGGCACATGTACTGTCGGTCAACACACAACCTTAACTTGAGAGTTACAGTGTACACTGGGCCTCGTTAGTCACTCAGTATCATGAGAGTATATATTATATATGATAGTGGTTCTGGTGTAGAAATAGAATTTTCATATGTCATGTATAGTTTCGTAGCCTAACGTTTTTATGTTATGCTTTTCTCATGCCGAACTAAAGTGACATAGGGGCATAAAGTTCCTCTGATTCTGATTTTCGAAGTCTTGAGCTGGTATCTGAAGGTCGTTGTTAAGGGTGATGTTAATTGCTGTGTGTTTAACTTGGGGACCAGGTCGTTACGGTTGTTACTCAGACACCCACGTTTCTCTCTATGCCGCGTTCCCCCCGAGCTTTCTGTAACTGTCAGATTGTTCTTATCAAACAGCTGCCCCCAGGATTAACTTACACCTGGCCGGGGGGATGTGCTAGAAAGAAGCCGGGCAGGATAGGGGGTCCCTTGACTTGACACCTGCGACGTGAAGACACTGGAAAGGCTGGTCGCATCGAGTTGACACCTTTAATAGCGTGCTATCTGTCAGCTAACTATCCGTGGCACCCTGACTGCCGCAGTCACCCGGTCATCATATATGCCAAAGTGATGGAAATAAATGACTTTTCTTATGTGATCCCCTAAAACATTGTCTTAATCGTTTTAGGCCAACAAGTTGCAATTCATAACAGCGCACAATGTTGATACATGAAGTTCAGAGCAAGACTTTGTTCAACTTGTTGTAGCCATTCCTAAACGCGTACAATGTGAATACTACATGCAAGGAGTATAGATTAAGACTTCACACAAGTTGTAATTCCTAACTGCGTACAAGGAGTTCATACAAGTTGCAATTCCTAGCACAATGTATACAATGTTAATACATCGAGTTAAGAGTAAGAAAGAGTTAAGAGTAACATACAAGAGCCTTTTTTGCGCATATGCAAGAGTTGAATTTTTGAAATACTTTGAAGCCTATATTGTGACTTAGCCAGCAACTTAAACAGCGTGATTAATTCTGTTGCTTAAGCAAAGTCAGCATTTGAGCATTTCATAGAGCCCAGCTCAGAGCAATTACGGTGTACAGAGCTAAAACCATTCTGATATTTCAAGGCAGAGATATAGTTATCGTCATTTATGATTTATTTTCCTATTGTCTAAGGTTATCTTTCCTCTGTGCACCCCTCCTGTGTCCCTTTAAAAGCTCCATGGGGAAATGCCTGGAACTTATATATTCACTCAAATTATATACATGTAAAGGGGTTTTACACCGATACTCTCTGCATGCAAAATGTAATGAAGGCAACCCAATTATATACAAAGATAAAACATATAGGGTTGCTGTTATGCTTACTGGTTTCAAGCTACTTATGTGTATGGTGTAAAACTACTTGTTTGTCTATTCCAGGCACCCCCCTGGCACGTTGTGCGAGTCCTGTGTGAGATGACAATATGGCTGGCATAGGATGACGATACGGGCGTTGTGACTTGATGGTACGAACGCCGCTCCAGATGAGGGTTATGGCTTGACAGCACGGGCGGTCTGAGACGACGGTACGTACGTTGTGCGGATAGCAAGTGACGATACGAGCGCGCAGGAATGACGGTACTAACCGTACGAGCCATGTAATCTGCCGGTACAGGCGTTGATCTGACGGTACGAGCACCGAGGTGACGATACGACTGTTGAGACCATGGTACGAGTACTGCAAGATGATGGTACGAGCACTGGAATGACCCTACGAGTGTTGAGACCAGGGTACGAGTGCTGCAAAATGACGATACGAGCAATGGAATGACCCTACGAGCGCTGGGACCATGGTTCGAGTGCTGCAAGATGACGGTACGAGCACTGGAATGACCCTACGAGTGTTGAGACCATGGTACGAGTGCTGCAAGATGACGGTATGAGCACTGGAATGACCCTACGAGCGTTAGGACCATGGTACGAGTGCTGCAAGATGACGGTAGAAGCGGTTATGTCCCATGATGGCGGGGATAACGATAGGAACGGGGTGAGGGGACGTTACAAGGATGACGGTACGAGCCCAGCTTGAAATGATGGGGAGACGAGCGGTAAGCGGCAACTAAATCTGACGCTACAGGAGATCTCAGGTGATGCTGAAGCTGGTGGTAACATAACAGGTCGAAAAGAGTGTCCTACACCACCTGGGTGACACTGCTTCCACCGACTGTGTCAATGGACACAAATCTTTGTTTTGGTTGAAAAACCCTCGCTGCCTGGACTGATCCATGGGTCGAGGCACTTGGAAGCAGAACTGCACCTGGTCACCCTGTGCGCGGGACATGCTGCAGTCACACATGTCGAGGACGCGGCACTGGGATTCCAAGAACAAAGGGACCAATACCAACAGTGTGTCATCAGCCACTTTCCCGATACATTATGTCACCTTGTACTCTAGGATGACTGGGCATGTGTCGGTTAGAATGGTGTCCTCTGGAACGAAAATGACCAGAGTGATCTTTCATGTGATTATTGCACTGCAAAGCAAGACTTAGCAAAACGTTCGTTATGAATGTCTGGAATCAGATTTAGCAAGACTATTGATAAGTCAAAACTTCATTCCCAGCCTTCCCTGGGGTGATGAATAGAGCATAATGCGTAATAGGATGCGAACAACACTATATCACGATGATTAAAGAGAGTTAATGTTTTAGGAATTAATATTTGGTTTATATGTAACAGCTATTTCTACAGCTATTTATTAGATGTGTTTTGTTGAGCAGGGAAAGAAAACCTGGAACATTTATTGTACCATTGCTAGGTTGAGGAAAACGTTTGGCTTAGAAGTGTTGCGTAAAAGATATGGCAATAAATAGAAGGATATATAATATGGCTGTGGATAAATTGACAAAGCATACCAACATTACGCCCCACAAAGAACCAGCATGCATATGAAATTTAAGTTTGTTAGGAAGAGTTAATAACCCGGCAAAAAAGTTTAAAGGTTTTGGAATAAAATTTACCCAAAGCTCATGTTGTGTTCTTTTTGAGGAGTGTTCATTCCAATGCATCTGTTAGTTTGAAAAGTAATAATAGGCGAAATTATGTTAATGTAAAACCCGTCAGCATGTACTGGCTTATTTATAGACAGAGTATAGCATTGTGGCCAAAGTATGGCAAGGACTTGATGTACTCGTGTGCTCCAATACCACAGATTAGCTGTTTGATTACCAAGAAAAATGAGTAATCTACTTGAGTCCAACACTGTGAATCATGAAGGATGCCATACTTTTCCTCTCCCTCACGCAGTTGCATTATACACTGCTCAAAACATTTAAGGGAGCAAAATTTCTGTTGTGTACCATGTAAAGATAAGGGGCAAAGTAAGGGAGCAACGTTTTTGGAAAACTTCGGGAAAGAGCAAAGTTTCATTTAAGGGAGCAAAGTTTCTGTTATTTACCATGTGCATGAGTACAGTGTTATCCTGTTTGAAAGAGTAAATTAAGGTCATGATCGCAATTACTCTGATACACTTGGGTTTTGGGGGTGATTCTTATTTAAGAATACAGTTTTGCTATTTTTTTTTTTGGGGGGGGGGAGGCACAACTGTCTTATTCAACTAAACCTGACTACAATCTGGAAGGACTTTAAATCTGCTCCCTTAAATATTTTGAGCAGTGCACATTTCAACTGTACACTTTACTACTACTACTACTACTACTACTACTACTACTACTACTACTACTACTACTACTACTACTACTACTACTACTACTGTCCCTTTTACGCAATATTTGTTCCTTTTAGTAGAATACGCAATATTTGTTCCTTTTAGTAGAATTAATTGCACTGCGCAATGAACACAGTCGTAGAATGGTGAAACTGAAATCTTGTGATTGATGGTTGAAGTATCCGTTGAAATGTACATGGTAAACAATGGAAATGTATACAACGAAAATGCAGCACGAATTATTTTGACAAATTGTCAGTTTGACTGACGAATGCAAAAAAAAAAAAAAAAAGGATGTGCGTTCAACTGCTGTTAGGGTTTGCAAGTGACTTTTCTAACGTTGGACAAATATACAGCACTTAAATGTTAGGCGATACCATAAACTATGGAATTAAGGTCATACAATCAGCATTAACCAAACTACTTGAATCTATAGCGAGCTTAACTACTTAAAACTATAGCACACTTTACTGGCACGAAGTGTAGGATTAAAGACACTGATTTATGTACATTCTGTAAACATGAAGTTGAGACTCAGTCACATTTGTTTGAGCATTCGGAATGCTTTTGGAAAGAATTTAATCAGTAGTTGTTGAGTGGTTTAAAAATATATATGTGCCTGACAAAAAACGAAAGAACTTGTATACCTGGTGCCGGAGGAAGTGAAAGAAAGATGATGTTAATTGTTTGCTGATATTGACCAAACAATATATTGGTAAGTAACGTCAAGTTGAACAAAACCTATTGGTTGTTTTAAGGGTTGGGTTTTTTTTAGATTTTGTTGGAAACTCAGTATACTATCTAAGAACAGAGGGAAAACATAAATCTAGGGTGCAGTTTTTTTGTAAATTAAATATCAATTGTGTATATACAATATATGTATTTCCTTTCTTTGCCGGAAATAAAAGATTGTGTGAACAAATGAAATTCGGTTCCAACATGTACAACAGGGGGTGGAATTGAAGCATATCCATACGGTGTATATGACGTGGGACTGGTGGCGGTATTCCAAGGTGAACTACATGTATCATATATGGCATTAGACACCTATAAATGCACCGACTCTGGTAAAAACACAAGGAATTGTGGGTAAATTAACATTTTATTTAAAAAGAAAACAAAATCAAACGTATACTGTACATACTGGGGTCACCCTACCACTGAGGGAATTGTTATCTTCGGGGCACAGCGCAGAAAAAAATATAAAATCACAAACGTTTGCGAAAAAAGTATTAAATATTTGGAACGAGAGAAAACGGTAGGCAGATATGTGTGAAGAGGACATAACGGTGCAAGGGGCGGAGAGCGTTCAGTGTACAACATCAGAACGACAGAGAGAAGATCAGCAGTGGCTAAGGTCGCCTCTGTCCGATTTCCTATACCATCTACGATTGCTATAATGCCACGCCAATATCATTCAATCCATTTTTGATCGCCCCGTGTTTGAGAAAACAAAGAAGAGCGATGAAAAAATCCATTCGCACGCGTCGACTTCAAATGATCGCAGTGATTGGCCCTGACAGATATTTAATAGAAATTCGAAGTGGGAACGTAATCAATCCGAGCAGGTCCCTATCACGTTCGTCTGCTGCCGCGTGCTGCACGCGGCTGTTGCTATGGCGCCCAGTTTGAAATGCACGCGGCTACCTCCTATGTAAATGTGTGATTATTTGGAAAACAAAATAACTTACTAATTGTGTGGCGCACATTGCCGCTGTACGCCGCTGTTCTGTTTACAACATCAAAACTACATTACTGTTCGCACACCCTTTGCTGCACCCGTAAACGAGCACAAACCTATTGCGCCACACTATCGGCAAAAACGGTTGTAACATGCATTTTAAGATGTACAGTTTGGAATGGAAAGGTTTAGCACCATTCAGTAGTAGTCTGTTGAACTCAACTACGGCTTATTAAGGACTCACATTTAAAGCTTGTGCAACTAGGCTGAATTTACTTTGAAAGAATTTTAAGAAAATAAAAAAATGGTGATCGTGTATATGTGTGAACACAAGTCAACTTTGGTCTATAATGGGTTGTATAATACATAAATAGGTATTCCGCCAGATGTTTTCCGCGACCAGAAACCATATAATGGTCACCAAATAGTACACCAAGACAAGCACACCAAGCCTGATGTGCGGCATTGATTTCAACATGAAGTTCACTGTTCAGGATATGACCAGAAAGGGCTTTTGTGGCATTGTAACGTTATAGTAACAGAAAAGAAGCTGCTGATCCCAGGTACAGAGCATAGAGCATTTTATTAGTAACTGAAAATAAAAATAACAATTTGCAGTTACTATAGCGCTTTTCCTTGCCGAAGCTAGCTCAAAGCGCTTTACATATTATTATCCCTGGCAGACCTGTTGCATCCATCACCTGCTCAACTACCCATTTAATATTCCAGAAGTTCTAAAAACGTTGCAAATAACACAATATTTCACATTAGATAACTTATACACATATAAGGTTACTTGAGTATGACCAGGCTATTAATCTCTTCCGTTTTAGTAACTGACACTCGATTAAATAACGGATTGGTAAAACAGGTTTCAGATTTCTTCCCACTATAAGGAAATTACCGATATATCTGGTAATGCTTGCGTAAGCAAAGAGACAGTTCAAAAGAAACAATTCAGTGTTTCTTGTAGAGGATGAGTGAGTGATAAAAGGCTTTACGTCGCGTTGACAATACTTGTAATTGCAGTAGAGCGACTGAGACAAGGGGTGAAGCGCAATGGCTTGATGTATGAACAAGATCCTGTATGTGGTGTTGTGCTAGTCCGACTTGCAACCAATTTTATAAAGTGCCAGCCCACAGAAACATCATGCCACAGGTTGCATCTTCTTGGAAAACACCAGTGTGATAAAAAGTTTGCATGCTCGGTTGTAGGCTCAATATATATTCACCTATATGGTATATGCTCTGGCTACTGATGTTTACCGGTTTAACGGAATATAATGAAGGTGCGCACAGTGCATATATGATGCTACCTCCCAGAGCTGGCAGATGGATGTCAAAGCTTTGTCAGAAATCCCATCCATACTTTGAGTGGCGTTTTGCTGGTGGCTATGCCCCTGGGAAGTTATACCATCGGCCAGCAGATATTTGAACATGTTGGTGTGAGGGTGATGGCTCAGGTCGGCAGATCGAGATGTTGAAAGGCTATAGTCACCGGTATGCCAGACTGATCGTCTGCCACCCGTCAATTATAACGGTATAGGGCAAGGGGGCTGGCTGACATCATTAAAGGACAGCTATAGACAGCTCGAAACTGTTCACTCATCACATCGACGATTGATTACTGCCACGTTTTTATATTGACACGGATATTAGCGGCTATATTCTCGCCACAGCCAGCATTCCGATATCGATCTATCTGTATATATATAACATATACGAAAACAGCAACAAGACTGTTGCTTTGCTCAGCCGATCGTCTTGGCATATATACAACCGGAACTCGTGGTGGTATGCAGTGCCCGTTTTTATTCAACAGCATAGCCGTTTGAAAAAAAAAGACGAGCGACCAGCGTTTCTATAGGTGGCGAGTTTCCAAAAGAGCTCGTCAAAGTTAATAAAAACGCCATTGTAGCACGGAAATTGGAAAATCGCTCAGACAAGACCGAGGCGTGAAGCCCGCACTTTGTTCTTCTTCATTTGAGCGGTATTCAAACCTTGCTATCCGGTCGATACAAGGGCATGTCTTTCTACGGCTTAACCCACTCCCCGGGAAGGGCCCAGATCGCTCCGCATGAAAGACCCATGAGGTGTTTTAATGGAAGAGATTAAAAGCAAAAGCTCATTTTGTCGGGGAGGTCACCCGATCTGGGGCAGGCATTCTATCGTCGCAGGGACCGGTGGATACCTCCTCGAGCCGAACCTACGGGCGGTGTGTGCAGGTGTGCCTGGGGGTCTGATGACCATTTTGCGGTCGTCCTGAGGACCACTTGAACGGCCGACAAAGACGACCAAGCAGAAAGAGAGGGCGACAGAAGAGAAAGAAACCTGACAGAGCTGACCGCCTGCAGCCGGCTGGCAGCGGCTGGGAGGTCGTCAGCTTTCCGGGGACACAGGGGTTGGGCTGGAATACGGGTGGGGTGGGTGAGGGGTGAAGGGGGGTGGCGGAGGAGGGGGAGGGGGGTTCCCTACATGGCCAGGGTCTCTTCCTGGCTGGGAGGAGAATACTGTCCTGGGTCACGCTCGATTTCAACTGAATACTCGCCTTGAGTGCCTTGCTTTATGAAGCAGAAGAATGGAGGTAAACCGCGGGCTTTTCACGTATCCCTCAATTCAGGTGTTATTGTTTTCATAAGCCTATCACCTTTCTCAATGCCTGTTTGGCGCGTCTGATTTACATCGCAGACTTATATACAGCCCCCCCCCCCCCCCGACTTGAGCACCAGTCCCTACTCTAACTTCATCACTCTCAGTCTGTCCCTGACACCAGAAACGTATAAGGCCCGTCATCGCGTTTGCGAAACTATTGAAACATGCAGACCTTCGCCTGTCAGCTTGGGCCCAAGATTGAAGAAATGCGAAGTCATTTTAAAGCTGGTTCAGGCATCGCATCGCAAGTGCGGACCTGTCAAAATTACCATATCAGTGCAGTAAGCCATAAGCGGGGCTCCGTGTAGGAATGTTCTTCATTGACACTATTCACAGACATTATTATCCGCTTTTGAGACTGCATTCTGGGCCTGTATATATAGGACCAGATATTTCCTGTATGGGTGTACAGATATTGTACATCCACAAACTGAACAAAGCAACAACAACAACAACATCAACAAAACACGTCACGGAAGATATTTAATACAGCAAGGTCTGTGGCTCAGTTTAGAACAATCTGCACAAAGCTCTAGGTTTAAAGACTAAACACCGATTACAACTGACCCCAGGCTGGTGTATATTCGTCGGTGTAGTGACAATACACTATTTTTTGAACTGCGCAAGACCTCAAATATCATGACTCTTACGCATAGAACAATGTGCATTTTCCATAAGGAACTGCATATTAGCTAAACACGAAACACTGTGCAAACTGCAAATCAGGCAACAACATGATCTGTGTTGCGAACGGAACATGATACATGTTGCACACGAAGCAGGGTGCGTAACGCACTTGGAACAGGGTACATGTGTAGGACATATACTGCTCAAAATATTTAAGGGATCAAAGTTAGCGTAGCATAATAAAGACTGGTATAAATGGGCAAAGCTCCAAACATTAAGGGAGCAAATTTAGCGTCGTTTATTGTCAAATCAGTGGCCATACCAGCTACTGATTTGACAATAGACAGTGTTATAGTGTTTGAACGTGTTTGAAAGGATAAAGGCCATGATCGCAATGGCTCCGATACACTTGTGCTTTGGGGGTGATTCCCCTTTGGGTTATGTAAAAAGTTTTGCTATTTTTTTTCTGCCACAACTGCATTATCAAGCACAATGATTCAACTAAACAGGACTACAATCTGGAAGGATTTTTCCCAATGTATTTCTAAATATATGCATGGTTTCAATGTCTGATCCCTTAAATGTTTTGAGCAGTGTATATAGAACATGGTGCATATTACGTCATGAAACATTGCATGTTCCGCATGGAACATGATGCGTGTTATGCAAGAAACATGGTGCGGGTTACACGTGGAATACGGTGGAAAAAAAAAAAAACACTGAATAAAGTGGATCTATGTGCACACCGTCAACACTGGACTGAAACTGTTGGAGATGTTGGCATTATATCTATATGTGTACCGTATATCTATATGTGAACACCGTCCCGAAAGGTCAATCAAGGAGAGCTTCACACTTTTTTGTGTCGAACATGCCTGGACAGATTTTAGCGATTAACGTCTAATTAAGTAACCATTTCATAAATGTGGCAAATAATAAAGCAATTTTACACACATTTAATCCTAGATATTTTTCTATATCGTCTAGGATCATGGTCCTAGGGACTACATATAGGGACTATTTTAAAATAAAAAATAACAAAGTATTAGCAGAAGGACTTTGAAAGTATTCGGGCGATTTATGAAAGGTCAGACACATGTCGATTCTATTGTAACAGAGGCCTATATTTTAACACGATATGTAACTTCAGATTCAATATACAAGACCCCAAAGTGCCAATCAAATCCCGACTACAGGAAAACAAGCCTGTATTAGATAAAGCTAAAAACTGAACAATACAGAAACGTACACAACAAGAGTGGTTCGTTCCTTTCATTTGCATAAACGGTCTACTCAGCACTTACTTTATGGCTATTAATATTTTTTCCAACAATTAAAGTCATGAACTGGAGTACTCGTCTACCCGTGGGCGTTTTTTTAAATGACGCTTACTAGTATTGTATAACTTGCAGTTCACATAACCACCGAATGCTAAACGAAGCGGACATAAATTTATCCAACATGTTTGGAAGGAGAACGCCTTTTCGACATTTCTTCCTTGTACTTCTTTTTGGGGTCCACTGACCTCTCAATTTGCCAAGCCACTCCCGAACTACAGATCTGTCAACAGCGAACCGGGCGATAATAAGTCTGCTCCCTGAGACAGCACCTTTGATAGCGAGTTAGTCTTTTTGAAAAGGCCCTGTTTGCACGAAACAAACAGCCATGACCAAAGCCTTTTAGAAATGCCGTGTTTACCGTTGGAAAGCGGCACTCTGTAATACATCTGTCCACCTATGATCGCAGCAATGGAGATTCATTGATGTACTGTTTGTTCAGGAATTGTCAAATTACTTCAACTTAAAATAACAAGTTCATAAACCTGTCCACAGGCTGCCTGTCAACCGTGCCTGCTCTTGTGAGAAACGGGCCAGGACAGGTTTCACTGGCGATGGGACAGATCTTTTAACTTTCACCGACTCATGCGGCTGGACTTTGTGAAAAGATCAAAAGGAAGAGAACATTGGGTAGTCATGGTCATTCAAAAGCGTCACAAGAGCTGGCAAAGTCTTAATGACAAACAAAACCAATAGAATCGTAAAAGAGTGAGGCGATTATGTTACACCCACCACCACCTTCGATATACCGGTAGTAGTAGTAGTAGTAGTAGTAGTAGTAGTAGTAGTAGTAGTAGTAGTAGTAGTAGTAGTAGTAGTAGCAGCAGCAGCAGCAGCAGCAGCAGCAGCAG
>JAAUYG010171707.1_pt1 | contig 11342 bp, 6 predicted proteins | sample 7278091 | NCBI WGS metagenome assembly JAAUYG01 (sample SAMN14350201, study PRJNA611818) | marine sediment metagenome | isolation source: surface marine sediment (0.6m) | place: French Polynesia: Moorea | collected 2018-08 | reverse complement strand
GTAGTCTTATATACCGGTAGTCTTATATACCGGTAGTCTTATATACCGGTAGTCTTATATACCGGTAGTCTTATATACCGGTAGTCTTATATACCGGTAGTCTTATTTTGACTCTGTGTACAGAATGTCTCATCAGAAATTATGTTTCCAGAGTCCAAAAACATTCACTCCCGAAATAGATATAGGGCAATTATCATGAAACTGATTATTGAACTTAATCCAGGAAATGGTTTCTTAAACAATCTTAAGTTCATTAGTGATCATAAGTACAGAAAAGTAAATGGTTGCCATGGTAATCAGTGAACTTCAGTCTGTTTCTATATACTTATGATTTTTTTAGAAACTGGCGCTTGGAACCAGTTTCTGGTACACATGTGTACTTGTAAGCTAAAAGAGTAAAACTTATTGTAACAATGGAAAATGACAAATAGGGCTCTACATGGGTCCAAATAATTTATGCTGTGTCGCACCTCACTTTTTATTGTTTTTTTCTGTGTCCAAGTAACTTTTTATAAGAATTTTACTTCGTCACGTCACTTTTTATAAACATTTTACATATATATTTATAATATAATTATATTGTATAAGACCTTCATATCGATTTTCACTTTCTATAAAATTTCAAAGTCGATTATACAATTTTTATAAGATTTTGACGTCACTTTCTACAGTTTTTATCAAGGCTCACGTCGGATTCTACAACTTTTAAAGTGACCGTGTCACACTTCGTTTTTTACCCATGTGGAGCCACACAAATGATGTTTTAGTCAACTTAAGTTTAACTTTCAAGAGCTAAAGAAGGTGCCTGCGTGGCTTAAACCTCACTTTCAGTTATTATGACTGTGCACTTTCATTTTAATTGTATAATATGAACTGTAGTTGGTGTTTTTTTTACTTAAGCTATATCTATAGCCACATATTAGCCATATACATGTACTTGAACAGAGTTGGGGAAAATGACAGATTGACTTCATATCAAAGTCAATAACATGGCATGCGACAATGACATAACAGTAGACAATTAACAACATGACATATGTGACAATTACGAGACACGTGACAGATACAGTTTGTTTTTGTCACAACACGAATGGTGACACAAAAACGAATAGAAGACAATCAATTGACTTACATAAATATCATTAACTATATCTCCAAATGGCTTTGTTTGCTAGCAGACAGAAGTAGAAAAAGCTTAACTAACCAGCAGGATCAACAACAGACAAATAAGCGAAGGAACAAGAGGCCCAGAGGTCTTGATACTCTGCCTGAGCCTCTTGCCAAATGAAGCAAAGTTTGGTTTATTGACCTAATGGCAGTATAACTGATGTGACCTATCTTTAAGGTGCTGTAAATGTTGTAAAATTTAGTAAATTGCTAAAAAGTAACAGGCTGTATTCTTCAGATACTACCATTATATATTTCTCGTGAAGTCTGGCTGAAATGTGGGAGTAGCATTTTCTCATCAAAAACTTTCCAATTGCACCAAATGATCCTTAAAGTGAACTCCAAACAATTGAGCATGAAAAAGTATACTACTGGTACATGTGTAATTTTTAACATGACTTACTTATCCAATTTCATACGCTTCACTATATGATCAGCTGTTTTCAAGAGATCCCAGATTTTAGGACTTTCTAATTGACTTTCATATAAAAAATTTCAAGTGTTATACATTTTTTTAAACTTGGCCGATATAAGGAAATAGCCTGATGAGTGTATATTCTCAGTGTGAAAGCTGTGGGAGCATGAATTTAGATGAAAACTGTGGGAGCAGTACCATTTCAAAAATTTTCACTCCCATAACGTCCCATATGTTAACAAAAACAAAACAACAAAAAAAAAAGATAGAAATAAAGGTCGGGAAATATGGTGGATATACAGTAGTCCCTCTTTTACTGGCCACTCCCAACAGAAGCCACCCTCTCTAATGTGGCCACAAATTTTTGGCGCTACTGCAATAAAATGTATTAACTTCTCCCTCTTGCCAAAAGCCACCTCTCTAATATGGCCACAATTTTTTGGCAAATAGGGTGGCCTTATTAGAGGGGGACTCATCGTCACTGTATAGGTAGCTTCCTATAAAATCTGGCCTTGATGGCCAATTCCACGACACCTAATTAAGTTAATACATGATGAACAGATGACGCCCATGTAATGACAGTAGCTCTGCTGTGCCAACACAAGCAGAACTTAAAAAAAAAAAGACACAATGAACAAACAGGTAAGAGTAGATAGGTAGCAGTATGTACACGTAACTATTACAACAACTGGTAAACCAAACTTTTTACTGAGCATTATATATATGCACAATTAATGCTTAGCTCCACAAACTTGATGAGGGGATAAGGTTTTTCTATCACTAGTTCCATATCACTAGAATTTAGGATGGTATATGACAATGCTGTGAATTCTTATAGACTTAAAACAGATTACTGTACAGGGAAAACATTAATATCAGCCATCAAGTAGTATATGTGTCAGAAATTACAATTGTTTTAACAAGCTAGTGGACCAGTATATACAATACTGTAAATTCATTCATGTTCGCAGAGATTAATATGTTTGCGATTTTTTAGGCAAAACCATGTTCACAGAGATAGCTCAGGTCTTGTTAGTTCTCTAGGTGTATACATTATGTTTTGCGGGTATTTATTTTTGCAATTTAAAGATGGTCACGAAATTCACCAAATAAATCCCTCGCAAACATTAATGAAATTACAGTATATGACCAGGAATAACTCTGACCCACAAAATAGATATGTCAAACTATCTGTCTATATAAACAGCAAAATTAACATAGGTTTGAACGCAATGTTTTTGACAGAAGGCAAAATAATCTAACTTTTATTTACCAATGTATAACAATGTGTCATGGAATTTGTGCATAAATCCACTCCAGAGGCTTATAAATAAATGTATGTCCTGAATTCAGAGATGCCTACCAATGTTTCCAGGTTTGAACAAGTGAAATATTTTTAGACATCATTGTCTCAATTTTAGGTTATAGGATTTCATGAATACTTAATTTATAGTTAAATATGGAGCACTGATCAATGGCACATGTACATGTATGTACCGGTAAAACAGATACTGGTACAAGAAAGATAAAAAAAATAACAATTACAAACTTCCTTAGTGTAAACTATAAGCATGATAAGTGTGTCTCTGTCGAATATGCCATGTTATATTCACTGATATTATATACATGTAAGTGTAGTAGTGTACATATGCAGATATAGGTTACTGATTCACATTCATGACTTCGTATGCTAGGAATCCAGAAGAAACGTCCGGGGTCAAAATCTCAAATTATAGGAATTTAGCCTGTCGCAGGAGGAAATTTCAAATGGGAAAGAGAGAATAAATATGTACAGTAGCCCTCTGTATTAAGAGAATGCAGCCATGAGACCTTTAAATGCGGGCTTCTATGGCAGGTAGTCTTAAAATAAAGGGTTGTAAAATTGAGAGACCGCTGTACACTGTTAGTTCTTCCAGAGAGAGGTAGCATAGGAACACAAGAGAAAATTGAAGTCAGCGAGAGGCTAGAAGAATCTACAAAGAAGCACGGTCAGACAAGTTCTTGGCACTAAGTTTGTTACTCGTACACTCATCTGGTGTTTTAGCTCGGTGTGAGTTATACGAAGTGCGGCCACCTCGTCGTCTAGCTTCTTCTTATTCTGGAAGTTTAGCAATTTGTGATTTGTTCAGATACATGTCCAAGCATAAACAATTCCCCGGTTCTATCCCATACAGTGGAGCCACACTTTTTTATGACCACCCCAGAAATAAGACTGCTCCAGAAATTAGACCCCCCACCCCCACCCCCAGAAATAAGACCACCCCCCAGACTTAACACAGCTTATTACATGACCAAAAACAACATATTGTAGCAATGTTATATTTCTTAAAAATTAAAAAAAAAAACACCTCAGAATTCACACCATCTTAATTCCTGTATTTCACATGCTGTAATATGGTAAAAACAATTAGGCAACTACTAACCATTGTTAACAGTCTTATAATGTCAGTTGGTTTCCAAGATCCATGTACCCTTCTCTTTCATGTTTCACTTTTATTACAAAGTACATGTATACCTAGGGTTCAGTGTACTTGATTCTAAGTAAACACCTAGGCTATTTTTCAGATTTTTCCGGATTTCTTATACTGAAGGAGTCCAGTGTGATCATGCAAGTAAAGCTATTTGAATCAAGCAGTTTTGGATGTCAACTGTAACAATTGATAAATATGGGGTTTTGTCCTACAAGTCTTCTTATACTTAGTATTTACCTTGCCAGACTAAGTGTTCAATATCATTTGTAGTTTACAGAATTTTGGGGTTCCTTCCTTATAAGCAATACCTGTGTTTTGGGGTTTTTTTTTTTACATAATTACTATTACAGAATTCCGTTAACAAAGGAAGCCTGGCAATTTTTTTTTCAACAGGCTTATACAATATTAACCTATTGACTTTCACTACAAATGTCTTTAGATAGCAGGAATATCTTTTAAGCCCATGAATTAAAACATTGTCCAAATGACGATGTTGACCCTTGTATTACACCACAGAAGCAGTCGCTCTGTGGTGGAGCAAATATCAAGCAGCAGACGATTTGTTTGTTAATTGATAACTGGACTTAAAATAATTACCTGTAAGTAGAAAGACTTATCAGTAGTTATTAGTAACACTTTTTTTATCCCTAAAGGCATAACTTGACTAAATTTAGAAACATAACTCGACTTACAGAAATTTTCTCCTCCAATGTTTCAATTGTTGAGTTTAGATTACTGCAGATGGCTTCAAGCTCATTACGTGCCTACCAGCAAACCAATAAAAAGCGTTTATTCCCAAAGAATTATATTGACTGTTCTTTCTGTTCTTAGATATGTTCCAAATCACTGGATCGATTGTTATAAATTTACAATTACCTGACGCTTTTAGTATACATGTACATGTAGTTAATAGTTACAGAAATACAGTAAATAACATGTTTTTCCCACCTGGTGCGCGCTGAAACTGTCTCATGTTTGATCAACCTGTTAATTGCTGTTAATTACTAAATGAAGATAAATATAGAGTCTGGATATCAAGTTTAGATAATAACAAAACTTGACAGAGTTTAGACAACAACAAAAAATATTTAGACCAACTGAAAATGAGCTAATCTGACAGTTTTTACAGGTTATTAAATGGAAGCTTATCTAATCTTTTTATATCTAATATTTCGTAATACACTCTGAACATTGCAACTCTCCCCACGATTTTATTATCAATATTGATATAATATTTATCTGTATTAAAAGATGAGCATGTTTCTACCTGTGTTTAGGGATATTATAAAGTCCTGACATTGGAGTACCTGCTGAGAATCGTCCATTTCCTTCTGTAGGAGCTGAACTTTCTGCGTCTCGTGTTTCAGCGCAGACTCCAGTTTGGCGTTCTCCAGCTCCAGCTTGTGGACGGTTTCCTCTAGGTTATTCTGTAACAATCACAGGTTGTAAATTTATATAGTGGTCCCTGCATTTTAAGACCACCCGTTCATCCAGAAAAAAAACATGGGTCTTAAATTGAAGGTGGTCTTAAAAGAGAAGGATACTCAATATATTGAAAACATAAGACTGGTGTTACTGATGGCTGGTCTTGGAATGGAGGGAATTCTTAATGAAGAGGTCTTATAGTAGCAACCACTAGTCAGCATATACCAACCTTGCATTAACCTTGAACCTTGCACTTTTATTTCACATTTTATACCTATTCTATTGAGTGAGCAGCACCTTTACAAAAAAAAATTCTAAATGATTCTTTTGGAAACAAGTTTTTTTAATCAAGTGTTCCTTGCAGCTTGACCAAAACCAACTCAACGTGCTACAGGCTGGGAGAATTCTAAACAGGCATCCAGTAATCATAGTGTGATTATTACAGCATGTGGACTTGACAAAATGAATACAGTATACGTCATAGTGCACAAGGAAATGGTTGTCTCTGAATTATATGTCTACTTTCTGCAATATGCTGATGATATATACATGTATAATGTGGTCCCTCTCATAGTGGCCACTCTCAGCAGAGGCCACCCTCTCTAATACGGCCATAAACTTTGCCACTCCTACTTATAAATGTGTTTACTTCTCCCTCTCACTAAAAAGTCCACCTCTCTAATGTGGCCACAACTTCTTGGCAAATAGGGTGGTGTTACTCAAGAGAGACTACTGTACACCTGTATTTTACCTGCAGATAGAATATACAAATGGTACGTCCATACCCTTACCCTGGTCTTAGCGACAGTTTCCAGGTCGCCAGAGCGGGCCTGTAGCTGTTGCGAAGCGACAGCCTGGCCAGTCTGAGCTCTCTCCACATTCTCCATCAACTCCGTGATCTTCATCTGCGACTCCAGCTGTTTCTCTTTCGCGCTGTCCAGACGCGACTGCAGCTTCTCGGTTTCTGACTGTAGACGGCGCTTCTCGGCCTCCAGCTGATCCCGCGACTGACAGACCACAGAAATACTGATGTCAGTGATCAATTGTTTACCTCACGGTATAAAGCATTCTGGGGTGTGTATTTTAAAATAGACTTTAAAGCAATTCAAGTTTTATTAATGTTTAAAGTTTAATTAAAAGTGAGTCACATGGGATGACTTGTCTCATCTTGTTTCTACATAGTTATATTGAAGTACATACATTATAACATTATAATGTACATGTAGCCTGATAGGACATCATGCAACTTTCAGGTTAGCGGTACTTGATATCACTTGATAAACACTGAAAGTATAATTGTAGTGAAATGCAACAGTTTACTTTCAACCCATGAATATTTCACCCTGAATGATCACTCTAATGTGGGTCCTGTGGAGGTATGGTAAGCCAAATTATACAGAAAACCATATTACTCGGGTACATACTGTTTACATGTAAATGTAGTAATTAAGCCAAATCTTATCATGCATATACTCATGCAAGCCAAATTATATGGTAAGCCAAATTACATGGTACCGGTAAGTCGAATCGGTGGAACCTGTGGAAGCCATATTATATGGTAAGCCAGGCCAATGCAAGCCATATATTACGCACATGTAGCAAGGCAAATTATAGGGAGAGTCATATGATATGGTAAGCCAAATTATATACGAAGGCCAGTTATATGCTGGGACATTAATCAGAGAGTATTTATTTCTGTACTCATTATTACACTCAATCACCTTGTTGGCCACCTCCAGCGAGGCCTCAGCCACAGACAGCTTGCGGGTGGTATCAGCGATTTCCTGATGTAGCAGACGCTGTTCCTGTTCCACGGCCTGACGTCGCGAGTCGGCGGCGTGGACGTCCTCTCGCAGCCGTGTCACCGTCTCTGTCAGCATCGTGTTCTTGTCTTCTAGGGCACCGCGGGACTGGAGTGTAACGGGGTGATTATGATGACGGTATTGTATGCATTTTGTTAAAATAATGTCCATTACCATGATTACAGCTAAAATATATCGTTGTGGTTTAATTCTAGTTTTCACCCTTTTACTGTCACATTCCTAAATGGCATCAGTTTGAAAATTAATACGGAGTATTTCACCCCACAAAATTGCAACATAAACAGTCGATTTCATTTGGATGCCAAATTACCCTTGGTCATGTGATGCCCCTTAGCCAATCACATTGGTACTTCATGAAGTTTATAGGCCAATCTTGAGCTTACACATGTACTTCCTTTTCACACATTTTTTCTTCTTTCAAGTATTTCAGGAATCTTTCCCACCAAGGGGTTTAACATACTCCCTCTTCTTCTCATTCCAGATTGATACTAAGAATAACAAATGCTTGTCTCCGATCACATTGTCAGTTACAAACTTAAGTGCTTTATAAATTTTTAATCTTCGCAGATGTATGAACATGATGAATATGTTTTAGTGTTGACATCAGGTGCCATCTTTGTCACGTCAAGACATGAAGAGTCATATCAAAGCCCCTTTGCCTCCAATAGCAAGAAGCTTCCGGAAACAGTGTTCAGTAGGCAAAAAATCATTGCAAACGTTTGCAAAAATTCTATCACTGAATGCAGTCCAGGGTTCAGGGGAGCCTGTTTCTAGAAAACCTTGTCTACTAGAATAAACTAAAATTCACTAATCACCTTAATTTGGTAATCACTGTTTCCACAATGATTTTTGAGACTTTTTATAGAAAGTGATCCCGCTGGTCTTAAATTTTTCGGACTCGGATGAGTCCTTATATTGTTATAACGTAGCGAAACCTTGAGCGTAGTTATAATCAATACATTTGTACCAAAACTATATAATGATTATTTAAGTTACGTTTTCAGATCGATCACTGGATCTCACTTTTTCATGATCACTCTGTATGGATGCCAGCATGATGCCCAGCTTGTCTCCATCTTCCCTGTCTGTGCTGGCAAACCTCAGCCGCGCCTCATCTAACTGCTGCCTCAGACTCTGCGCCTCCTGCTGCATGCTGGTCATTCTGTATGGCAACCAATCAAATTGCAGCATTTCAAATATTCAAAACCATGAAAAGGGGGATGGTGGTCATTCTGTATGGTAACCAATCAAATTGCAGCATTTCAAATATTCAAAACCATGAAAAGGGGGATGGTGGTCATACTGTGTGGCAACCAATCACAACCCATTTTCTTAGATGATAGCATTTAAACGAACATATGTGCCTATATGGATATCATTAAAACGTATTATAAAATTTTACCACGATCAAGAAGGCAGTATTTATTTGTGAATTATTGTACACACTGTAGAGTAACAGACCGTTACTGAAATCAACGGGCCATGAAATACTTTATCTGCTATATTCCCGTTAATGCACTACAATAAATGGAGATCAAAATTGGCATTTGGCGACTCGTAACCGAAAGGCGATTTAAAAGTCACCAGCCAGCTAATAACAACTGGTGACCTGCTACTTAGTAACAACTGGGACCTATTTAAAGTGTCCGGCAACCATAAAAACTGTTACCTAACAATGTAAATTTACACTCTTCCCATCACTTTAATACCACCCTTTCAGCCAGAAAAAAATTGTCTTAAATTTAAGGTGGTTTTAAAAAGGGAACATATTGAAACTGGTATAGAAAACCTGTGTCACTGATGACGGGTCTTAAATCAGGAGCAGTCTTAACATGGAGTGGTCTTAAATTGCAGGGACCACTTTATACAGTAGAACCTGTCTTGAAAGACTACCCTATTGGCCATAAAAAGTAGTCTCTCAAGACAGGTGGTCTTTGGTGACAGGTTCAATTACACAAATTCCTGGCAGCAAGTACTGAGAATGCATGTAATGCTCCCTCTCACCAAAGGACACCTCTCTAATAAGGACAGAATTCTTTGGCAGAAGCGGTGTCCCTATTAGAGGGGAACCACGGTAATCTAGTTTGAATGCCAGAGTGGTCACCCTACCTCTCCTGTAAGCCTTCCAGTTTAGCCTGTAGCCGGGCATTGTCCTCCTGTAACAACAACGAGATCCAGAACAGATCTTAGACAACAGGATCTGTGTAAACATTCCCAAACTGTCTGAGGTACATTCATCTAATTGGACTGGCGTTACCTACTGTACTGTGTATTAGCCATTATAGCCAAATGCTAAAAGAATTCCAATATGGCTAAAAGAATTGGTTTACTTTTAGCCAGAGTTGCTAAAGCCTTAACTTTTACCTCATACCTTGTATGTAGTTACATACAATGCATATGACAGCTCTATCTGATACAGAGAGAGAAATATTACATACTATTACTATACTATAAGGACAATGCACATTATAAGGCAGTGTATTTGTACCCCTACCTTTTCCTTCCGTATGCTATCGTCAAGGTTTTCCTGTGCGGTCCGTCGCTGGTCGAGCTCCCTCTGTAGTGTACCCAGCTGGCTAGTCCTCTCCGCCAGAGTGGCACTGGCGATATGTAACTGGCAACAAATATATACGTATAATACAGTGAAACTTGTATATAAAGACCACCATAGGGACCAAGAAAACTTGCCTGGTCCTGACACACAGGTGGCCTTTACATGCAGATTCAATAGCATGGAAAGTATACCCCTGGGGACCTATCAAATGGGGTCTTTATAAGCAGGTGGCCTTTATATACAGTTGGACTTTAGAGCAGGTTTAACTGTACAGTGAAAGCTGTTTTTACAGATCCCTGCAGTTAGAGACCACCTGTCTTAAAGGACCGCACATGGCTGGCAGAACAGCCTACTGTAAATCAACCTGTCAGCAGTGACCACTTGTTTTGAAAGACTGTACTTATATATTTGTGGCTGAAACAATGATCTTTCAAGACCGGTTCTCTTGTATGTGTAGTTTATATTTAGAGCATTGACTGACATATCATACCTATACTAGTGTGACAATTCTCTCTCTGAATCTGATATCAGTGTAATGTTACAAGCATAACATTTAGCTTACCGGTAACATGTATTCACTTGTTTTGGCTTTGCTATACGATTGAACGAATCTGGTGACATCCAAGACACTGGTGCTTAGCAAGAATGGCAAAAATACTAACCCCCCAACCCACCCCCACCCACCCCTAAAAACAAGCATTGTAATGCATATCTACATGTATGTTGACTAATTGTAACAGTGCTAAGGTGCCCAAGCAGGTACATGTGTCTTACTGGTATACCCGGCAAAATATCAAATTAATGAGATTTCAAGATGAGTCAGTAAAATACATTTGCCAAAGACGCACATGTCAAACCATACCTCATTTTCTACCCTGATACACTTGGAATCAGCCTCTGTCAGTCTTTGTTGGAGGCCCTGAAAGATCATACACAATAAAGTCACTCACAGGAGCAGAAGATTCTCTATAACTTCAAGGCCAATTTAGCAGCTTTAGCTTTAAATGATTTATAATTTTTTTAAATGTTAATGCTGCTTTAATACACCTGTAGAAACTGGCATAGGTCTTATAGGTAATTTGGTGATGAATTATAGACATGATATTCATGCAATGGTTCAAATTCTAAGTAGATATCACATATTTTCCCAAATTTTTTAGCACATTAATGTCCGTGGGAATTAATGTTTACGTCTTCTGAGACAAAACCATATTCGCGACAATTAATATTTATGGTTAGCTTGGGCCTGGTCAAAACATATTCATTCTCGAATTATATTTGCTGGTATGTATTTCAAAGGCGAATTAAAGGCAAGCGTGAAACTTGCCAAATCAATCCCTCGCAATCATTAACAAATTTACAGTATTTAAAATGTTACTTTTATGCATACATCAACAGTCTAGGTGCAGCGCGGGGGGGGGGGGGGGGGGGGGGGGGGGGGGGGGGGGGGGGGGGGGGGGGGGGGGGGGGGGGGGGGGGGGGGGGTG
>JAAUYG010135308.1_pt1 | contig 11342 bp, 11 predicted proteins | sample 7278091 | NCBI WGS metagenome assembly JAAUYG01 (sample SAMN14350201, study PRJNA611818) | marine sediment metagenome | isolation source: surface marine sediment (0.6m) | place: French Polynesia: Moorea | collected 2018-08 | reverse complement strand
TTCTACCATAAACATGACAAACAATACTACATGTAATTACAAAGATTATTATAAAGGATAACACACACATGGTTAATGCCTTTACATTTTCATGACCAGATGACACAGGGCATAATTTGGAATACATTGTACATGTTGTAATACATTGTAATGTGTGTACTAGTATGTCACATCTACCAGCAACTTAACATAAAATACAACCTTGTACTAGTAGTCTCTGTGACTGTCGCAGAGGCTACAACATGTACAACATGTACAAGGTTGTATTTGGTGTCAAACCCTTCAATGTTATTGACATTGAAGAGTTTTACAGTACCGGTAAAATAAACCTGCTGATTACCGTACAAGTAGAAATGTTTGTAAATTTTAAGCAAAATTACAAATTTTAATTCCTGCAAGATTAAAAAACACAATTTTAACTACCAGTGTTACTACTTGGTATCAAAAATTTAGAATTCCAGTTCATCTTGTGCATGCTTCAAACATGTGGAGATTAATTCTTGTAAATTTTTTTTACAGTAACACCCATCAAACCCATGCCAAACATTGTCAAATGCCACTTCAATTGAACACGTTGAAATGATCACTTCCACATGCTCTGGTATACCTATGCCATATATCATGTATATATGTATATATTGTATATATTCGGGGATTAATGTTTGTGTTTTTGAGACAAAAGCATGTTTTAATACGGGGATTGATATTTGTGGTTAGCTTTGGTCTTGTTAATTATCCAGGTACATGAATTATGTTTGTGGGTATTTATTTTTGCGATTTAAAGATGGTCGTGAATTTCGCCAAATTAAATCTCGCTAAAACATTAATGAATTTACTGTATGCTGTTGTTCCTAGTTAATTTGCACTGCTGGTTATTTTTTTCTTTCCAGGAACTGGTTGTAGCCAAGCAGCCCCCAACCTACTACTTAAACATTCTCAATGTGTACCTGGATCCCCGTGGGACCAAAAAGGTAAACTACTATCAATACTTATAACTGGATAGTAATGACCACTGGTATCACAGTGTATACACAGACTGTAGTTGCAGCGGCATACATATAATGTGCAGCTAATGTCTGCTAATTTTTTTTTTGTGTTAGATTCATCAGTCCATATTGTCTCTGAAGGAACCCTGTAGTAGGGAAAGTTCTACAGGCACTTGATCATGTTGATGTACAAAAGCCAGGAGTTCTTTAAATATACAGTGGTGTATGCATGATATGTTATGTGTGCACGTGGCTCCACAGACATTATGCGGTTATATGTTTTAATGATAAACCATTTAAATACCAAGGAAATACTAATTGCATTTGGTACCACTGAAATCAGACAGTACCAAAAAAAAATAACATTTCAGTGCACAGTGTGTGCTTCCCAGTTCTTAGCCGCTTTAGGTATTGAGGGATCTGTATCATAAGAAACTGTGGCTTTGCTTGATTGTGAGGTGGAAATGTCTATTTGTGTATGACAGTAAGTGTGCATGGCAGCTGTATATATATATATGTACTAGTATGTATCTGTACGGTGTATACAATATACAACCTGGGGACTACAGGCTTCCGTAAATTAATCAGATTATTCCAGTTGTGAACCAAACATCTGCTCATGTTGAACATGTGTTGAATTTAAATATGTTTAAGTGGTGGTTTGAACATGTTGAAGACAAAGCCATAGACTAGGTTTAGTGCTGGTGACAGTTCCTGATTTAAAAACTTCTGGTAACAGTTTCTGCTGACAAACCATAAAGAGAAATTTGGGCTAGTTATACACATGATACAGGAATATCCCAGCATGACAATTATACAATATCTACTAAAACAATGTAAATTTATTTGTTTCTTTCTCGAGCTTATAACATGTATAAACTTGATGTGATGCTCAAATTATGATGCTCAAATTTAATATGCCTGTCCAATATGTCCAAAGTAATTTTTGTTTTGATGATGGAGTAGGCATGAGAATTCAAAATTGATGGCATTAGCATATACAGTATTGATTTATTTTATCCATTTTATGGGGGTCACAGCAAGTATCAACTTAGTACTTCTTGGCTTAACATAAGCGATTGCTTGCTAGAAATGCCTATCTATATAGGTGTTGCAACCTAATCTTCACAATGCTTCAAGACATGCTAATGGCTAATATCTCCCCTTTACTATGTGTTTATCAAGCCCGAGATTACATGTACCGATGTAGCTTGTGCCTCTTGAGCTGGAGTCAGGCCAGTCTACTCTGGAAAGAAAGGGTTGAGGCCCTGTTAGACATGTTAGAAACATTTTATCTGTGTCAATGCAAGGTCAGGATATCGTAACTGGAATTTGAAAATGTAATACCTATGATACCTTGGAGTACCACTTGTTATACAATGTTATAACATGCACAATTATTCAAATCGTCCAATCATTACATACATGACGTGCTGCTGCTGTCTTCAGCACAGTCAGTAGCAGTGCAGTACATACATGCACATTCTAGTACTATATTGTACTACAAAATTAGTGTACAACAATGTAAACATGTAAACCCTGTAGACATGTACATGTATGTTAGAATTGGATAATTGGAATGTTCTCGTACCATGTTGTATATGTTGCAAAGTTATAAATAAACAACATATCACTTCTGATACAACTAAACATGGCGGTGTATCACATACATTGTACATGTTGTACAGTTACATGTAAACTACCTCCACCTGTATCGACGATTTTGAAAAGCCACTTTTCCACTGCATTGCCCAATGTGACTCTACAGTAGCCATCTTACTGCAAGAACGACTTGTATCGAGTCCTCGGGTGGATCTTCTTAAGAGTAAATTTAACCATGTTAACTGTAATCAACAAGGGTGAGCATCAAAATACATGACATACCTGAAAAAAGTAGAACCAGCCTTTATCATGTTTGAAGACTGCCCATCAGTCATAAAAATGTGTATTACTTATGTTACATATTTATAATGAGAATATATATCTATCTATAAATTGGGCCATGAGCAGAATTTTTTAATGAGAACACGTATATCTAATGATTGCTTCATCACCTGTTCATGAGGGATGAGTTGTTGCAGAGTTACAGAATGTTAGAGGTATCTGTAATCTGTTGCTACATTCTACATGTTCTAACCTACAAGTTTAACTTGTGCATCCAGATTCTAGATAGAAGAAAGGTAAGCAGTGGTAAGGGAAGATGCCTGTGTCATCATTCGTGTAATAAATTCTTACCTGGCTTCTTAGACTAAAAGCTGCTGGATGTTTTATTATTTTATTTCCTAACTGCATGGGAACTGTTAGTGAGGCAGCCATCCAGTATACATGGTATATAACCAAGTGTACCCAACACATGTCATGTCAAATAAATGTAAATGGATGTTCAATTTGGAAAAAAAAATCCCGAAAATCTGAGGACTTAACTGATTTATTTGTGGTACCTACTACCATGACTACTGCCCATAGACAAATGATAGATACATATATCCATGTTTGAGTTATCATGGACGGTTATGTAATACATGTAAGCGACTGGTGTGACAAGATTGCGTAGACACCTACATCTACATCAGGTGCGCCATGTACATGATGTACCTGTGGTAAGAGAATTATAGATCTGTAACCATGGTAACACGTGGGCTCAATATGGGTTCAAAAAATCCAAAACAGGTCCAAATTTGTATGTGCACTTAACCTTACTAAATAATAGATTTAAGGTAGGCTGTTTTAATTAAATGTGATAATTCCTGTAAAGCATGTTGAGAGATTGACATATTTGAGCTTCCCCAATGTTCTGAGAACCTGATGGAGAATTAGTCATGTAGTGTTACATGTACGTGTAGCATCGGCAGTTAAAGATGGCTTTATCACGTTATTACATTAACCTGCCAGTTATGATCAGTAATGATTTGTAGAACTCAACATGCTCAAGGTTATTATGAACATCATTTTACTGATAGGTTTTGTAATAATAATAATAATAATAATAATAATAATAATAATAATAATAAATAACAACAATAATGGTGATAATGATTAAGAAATCATAATATGCAGTAAGAACAAGCAGGGTTCTGCCTCCAAATTACAGGGCTCTACCTCCAAATCCTTAACATTCTGTTATACAGTGTCATACAGAATTTTATGTACATAATCAGATGATATACATGATATACCGGTATACTAGATGCCAACAAAACGCATAGAACATGTGGAAGACATTCCAAAATCTTTCAGTATTGGTTAATTTATTATTAAATATGCTAAACATGTTAAAAGCTGCATTATGCTGCTCTACACTCTACAGTAGCCATGTAATAGATGTATGTGTTTTTATAGCTAATTTATTGCGCTTACCACATGTACCATGTTTGCCAGTCACTAAAATTGATTAGTCACCTTTCTCGTAGCTATTAGTCATTTAACATGTTTAATGTATGATACCCTTACTGTTTACACACAGCATGGCTCCTGTATGTGTAGTACCCATAATTAGCATTCCTTAATTAGTATCCTTAATTAGTATGCCACAGAAGGTGTAGTATGACTATTTTTGTAGTTGGATATACATGTGTTTGTGCGCTGTTCACTTAGTAACCATGGTAATATACATGTAGTTATACATGATATGTGTACTTACCTCAGTGTATCTTAACATGACCTGACTAGCCTGAACCTGTGACTAGCTGTAGTCAGGTTAGTTGTATCATGTGTATCACATGTATCAGCTTTCGACATTAAGACCTGCCCCATAGCCCGTGGCTAGTAGAAAGCCCTGTAGGACAACCAAACCTGCCAATTCAGTAGCCCTGCATTGCTACTACATCGTGTGAATCATTTCAGTCAAAGTTAGTTGAATGTAGGTTAAAGAATAAAACATTAAATTAGGATAAAAAGTATTTTGGTTAAGTACATGTCGTTAAGTAGTATGTTGAATTTGCCAAATTTCAGATGTTTCTGATACACCAATTTGTCTACCAGTAAACTTATGGGCAACCTGGGCTTCCAGAAGGGCTACCTGAAAAAAATATTCACTTTCCACATGTTCCATGCATGGCTACCAGGTTAAAAAATTCACGTGGGCCCTGTGTATGTCTGTAGCACAGTGCATATGGTATGACATCAGGGGTTATAGATCGATAGAGCATGCAGGTGGGGTTGCCATTGAGTAACCCTGAGCCAGTGAGCCTTAATTAAAACGTGTAATAATGTTAAATACTGTTTCCCATGTTTCCCCCGCCATAACCACGGGTGATAACCATGGTAACCCTGCCAGTAATATACATGATACATGTGATATAGAGAATGAAACTCCCAGCCAGTGCCTTGGAATTCTTATACATCTTGAGAATCCAAACAGGTCAAATTTGAGGTCCAGAATGTCTCTCCTGAATTTGAACCATCAGAAGTGCATTTGTGCACTTTATCTTATTTATCATGTTAATATAAGCATTTCATCAGTATTTATCGAACCCCTGATTTCGTCATTCTGGTATTTAAGTTGCATTATGGGGGCTGATCTGGGGCATTTTCAGTACACTTTGATCATGTTGGTGCAACATGTGCAATGGTTAAAAATACTTAACTACTAATTTTACAGAATGCACATCATGCACATTGTGTTTATTATTTAGGCATGGGACTGATTACTGGTATATCAGTACTAGTACTAGTATTGATGGTAGGGGCCTAAAAATGTGAAATGCTGTTACTAACTGCTACTAGTAAACTGAGAAATCAGAGACAGCAGCGAAATACAATGTATATCATGCTTATGACATAACTTTATCATTTGCGCTTACTCATGCTCATGTTACTGCTTGAGCTAGACTGCAGCTGTATATACTAAGTACTGAACCATCAAGAAAAAAAGTTTTCGTAAAACCAACAAAAAGCTGAATAATATCAATAATATATACCGGTAAAAATCCTTATTTTACGTGCACTGCCAAACTGTCTTATTGTTTGCTTTTTACCATGTTTACAATAATGTGTAGTTTTCATGTTTTTTTTTACACATCACATGTATATATATTGTGTTATTCTGTCTGTGTGTGTCTTTAACGTTTATTTAGTGTACAGGGAAGAATAATGTGTTACGATGAACCTGTGTCTAATACATGTATAACCGTGCGTCTCTCTGTTCGTCACGTCCTTGTCCCTGTAGTCCAAGTTTGTGGAAGAAAGTGACCATGCTTTGTCGTTTTGTGGTAGCTTGCGTGCCACTGTTTTGCGAGTAAGTGAAGATTTTTGGCTTTTTTACCTTTCCTGTTTTATCAATCAGTTTTGTTGAATGAAAATCATTACCCCCTATGTCTAGTATCTATCCTGGCGTGTGTGTACAGTTCATAGCATCCTTGGGCCTAGCTCCTTTAGTCTGGTGGTGATTATTTGGAATTGGAATATTTTCAGAGTTGATCATCATCATATACCGGTACTTTATATATTTTTTTGTGGTTTTCTTTGACTCCTGTATGTTAAGAATATTTCGTTATCAACACCATTCATTGTTTTATTCAAGATATATTTCAAGAAAAGGAATATATATAGACATTTGATACTAACATACATAAATATTCAAATTTGAAGTATTGAAATGGTTTACATGGAGATTGTGTATTAAATTATCATGATTATCAAGACCTGAATAATATTCTTGACTAGATCATGGATGGTGAATACATGATATAAAATGCTGAATAAGTATCATGTTTATGATTTGAACAAACATGTTTTGCTACTAAAGCATGTACAAAATGTACAATTTACTACCTTTACTGACAAGATTATACTAGCACATATGACATATATATATGATGGCTTTATCAAGTCTTTATATTAAGAAAATAATAAACAGAAGTTTGCCTAGAATAAACTATGTAAATATGTGAAGCATGGTAAACGTATTTCACATTCAATCCCTAGAGCATGTACAAATTGTATATGTGCCGTACAGTATCCATGGCATCTCACCATACTCATCATGCTACTGTATACACAGTGTAGTACATGTAGTACTGTACAGCTAGCTATATGATACATGACACAAACCCAGTTACTATAGTCCACTACATGTGTACAATGCCTGAATGCTATATATAGACAGATATTTACCATGTTTTACATGCTTGCATGTAGTATTACCACTCCTACACCATTTACATGATTTATGGCACCATTGCTTTTGCACATTTATTGAGAAAAAATCTTCATATACATACAAGTACTCATGCGAATATGGGTATTACCGGTATATACATACGGGTAATATAAATATTCATGAACATTATCATACATGATTACATGTGATTATGAGTAATCATGTAATATATTATGTACACTATATGCCAAAGCTGGTGTCCTGGTTGCCTTAGTAACACATGCACATCAGCATTATGTTCAATATTATATGGGATGTACAGTCAAACCTGCTCTAAAGACCACCTGCTTATAAATATCACATGTTACAGGTCTCCAGGGGTATACTTTCCATGTCATTGATTACCTGCATATAAACACCACCTGTGTATACATGGTATATAAGGACCACAGTTTGTGGCTTCTTGGGGGTGGTCTTTATATACAAGTTTCACTGTAAATTTTGGTGGTTACTTTAAGTTGTGTTCGGCATACACAGTTGCTGTCCAAACTGGACCCAGCATTACACATACATATTTGAGGGAAATATAAAGTATATATGTAAAAGTACCTCAGGCTGGATTCGAACTTGCGATCTGTCCGTTTGAGATTGTTTGAGTCGCACATGTCGCAGCTCAGTCAGTTTCCTGTGTACAGGTGTACATAGGCTGTATTTTTGTGAGCGATAACATTAAACTACCCAGTACATGCATTCAGTACAGTTAATATGAGCTTACAACGTGTAAGCATTTAAATATACCCAGTGTGCGCTTACTGCAACAGATTGTGCTCTTACACTCTTAGCTTAAATCATGCTCACATCATGCACATTGCTGCCAAAATCTGGCAAACTTTCCCCCTCATTCCGATAACCTGAACAGCCGACCATTTGGTAGGCATGCGGCATGTATCATGCATAATTGATGACATTTCACTATCGGGTGTATATATGGACCCACGTTTTGCCTTGAATGTCAACTGATGACTCATACTATTTGATGTTTGCTTTTGTGTCTCCCAGCTCACAATTTTGAGACTCACTGTCATGTTGACAGGTCACATTTGAGGCTCGCTGCCATTTTGACCATACATCATGTACATGACATGTGAGATGTATAAACCAGCATACATTATATCTGTGTATGCTACCACAGACCTGGCATTGCGCAGACTCTTATAGAACACTCTCTAGGAAGGACAGCCTTCCTATCTAGAGCATTACTAGCTATGACACGGATCTTCAAATATCGTAAATCTATTTGATTCTGCATGACAAACGACACCCCAACCTGTCTGATATCAGCGGAAGTATTATTAAAAATGAAACAAAAAATGTTATGTTGGGTTTTAGGTCCAGTGAGATCATGGAGATGATTGAAAAGATTAAAGTGTCCCACACTAGAATTGAGCTAGCAACCCATGCAATTCATCTGAACATCTTGACGCTCATTCTTTATTCTGTACTACATGTACTATTTGATAAAAGGGGCAACCCTGTTGACAAAAAAATGGTTGAAGCAGGATATAATCTGATACATGTAATAAAGAGGAGGATTGCTGTTGTGGAATGCAGTAAAGCTTAATTCACATGCAGGCCACGAAATGTGAAAATCAGCAGTGTACATAGTGGAGCGTAGAGATTTTGAAGCCTTCAGAAGGATGCAGCTCATAGATCATGTAAATCAAATTGTCAACTTACACACCATCATTCCCAGTCCCAACACTGGGACACAGTTTTGTGACACAACTTAAGGCAAAGGCTGCAGACAACCGAGCAAAGAAAACCCTTTAGAGACTTTCTAGGAAATAAAATCTGTATGTTTTGGACTTCCTGCACAATTAAGTCATTGTTGGCTAAATCAGGCCAGACATACATGGACACTTTGCAGGATTGTTGTATATGCTGACTGGTTGGTGACAGGATGAGATCTCTAGCTGCATACACTATTTTAAGCTACATGTATTGTGATCATGTCATTCAGATTAATACATTGTATTGGGTCTGTCTACACGGACAAAGATATTTTTGTAAGACTGCATGAATTTACACAGTTTACACACATCTAGGCGTACTTGATGTACAAGATTTACATCATGTACATTGAATATTGATCATGTTGATAGCTATATATACAACATGTACATTACACATCTTCATAAACCACCTTACCTTACCATACTCAGGATAATAATGAATAATGGCATTGTACTTGCATCCTGACAGTATATGGTATACCAATGCATGTGTGACTATTCATTAGCATGATAACATGCATCTACCAGGTATTACTTACCATATATCATGTATGTGCCCTGTATACTGCACATGTACATTCATCAATGTTCATATCTGGAATATAATATTTTAGCAACAACTTTAACATGTCCAACACTGCTTAATACAAGTACAAAATTTAAGAAGTTGTTCCTATGGGATTCCTTGTTTTTTATGCCAGATGTACATAGTAAATGTAGTATATCCATAGTGCGGGTATAGCTGTAGTTGCGTGAATGTGGTATATCTGTAGTGCACTTGTACATGTACACATTTAGTAACCTCCCCTCCCCTCCCCCCCCCCTTCCCTCACCTGTGATGGTTGCTTTACTCATAGATGAATGACGGGTTTGCCTAAAGTTTGAATTTCCTTTCAATTTTATTCTGTAATAGTCACTGCTGCCGTGATTACCATGATTACTCTTCTATATTACCATAATTGCCATAGTTACAATTCTCATGACTCCCATGACATCTATACTTACTGTTACCATAGTAACCATGATTACCGGTCATCTTCAGATATTAGTATGTTACCCAAGATAACAAAAATGTTAAGAAAATAAAAATTTAATAAAATAATTTTTGGTATCGAAGTGTTAAAAATTATTTGTAAATACATGTATCTATAAATTGAATTGCCAAAATTAAGTATAGATCAGGTTATTTGGATGATCGGTCAAGCTAATTAGGTAACTGTAGACCTATTTATGATACATCTATATGACGTTAATACAATATTTTGGTTATTTACCACAGGGAGTTCATGTAGCTGTTGTAGCATGCTTTTGTTGCAGAAAAATAATAAAAGATGTTCATTTAGATCCAGTAGACAATGCTATTTAATACCATTCTTTAGCAGTGCAACTTGATATTAAATTTATGCAATTTTGTAACCAAATGTTGGAATAGCAATCTTAGAACTGTGATTATTGGGCAGGAATACAGAGGTATACATATACATGTATATTAATAATTTTCAGTGTGTTTACATCCAGTGAATATGATAAATATAGGCATATAATATTTATATCAGTATAGTCTGTGTCGTAGGTTGAGAAACTTGTGTGGGCGTGAGGTTGGTGCTAGGTTATGGTTAGTTATGTTAGTGATGGTGGTAGAATAGGGGTATCAAATACAGGTATTATGAGTATGGAGAGGTTTAGTGTAGTACTAAGGGTGTTGGTTTTTGTTACATCATGAATATGTATTAATATAACACTGTAATCAGTTTCCATGTAGATACTGTTATACATACATAATATATGTACAGGTAGATCAGAATAACTAGTTACATGTAGGGTTATAAGGTAGATGCTGTGTTTGTGTAAAATTCTAGAAATACATGTATATGTAGTTGAATGCCTAGAGGTGAGGATAGCCTAGACTGAACACTAGATATCAAACTTGATCCGTTTTTGTTGTTTGTGCCTTAATTTCTTCATGTTTGGCTGTGTTTTTACTTTCCAGAAGAAGCAAGTGTTGGGAGATGCCACCTCCACCCAGACCCTTAGGGACCTGGAAATCTCCTTACGCACAAACCAAGTCCAGTATGTGTCAGTGATACACTAAAGGAAGATGGGATTTTTGAGATACTGTAAATTCTAGTGGTGGGAATTGTTTGCCAAGAGAATTGATAATCGGTATGGTGTATCAATTAATTATCAAAGATAATCGGTTCAAAAGATTTGATACACAGACAAAACTGATTCGTATAGGCAGTGACACTGATTTTATATAAGTAATGCAATAACGTGTTGCATTATTTCTGTTTGTAATTAACATGAAGGAATTCGTGTACTTAACACGAAGGACTGTGTGAAGTGCGATAAATTGCCTTTTCCTTGTCTAGATTTTCTCTGGTGGCTGGCCAGTCACATATTTTTGGAAAATCGAAATATTTCAATACAGGGTAACGCACCCTAAGTCTGGAAAAATCATAT
>JAAUYG010099313.1_pt1 | contig 11342 bp, 12 predicted proteins | sample 7278091 | NCBI WGS metagenome assembly JAAUYG01 (sample SAMN14350201, study PRJNA611818) | marine sediment metagenome | isolation source: surface marine sediment (0.6m) | place: French Polynesia: Moorea | collected 2018-08 | reverse complement strand
TTCGGGCTACCCCCGATAGCTATTCTAAACCAAAGATAAAGACATAACAGTGGCTGTGACACTACATAAACCCCACCCTCTTTCCTTAGGTCACTCCTGGGACCGTGCTACATCCTGTTACAGTCACACAATGTAGGGAGCAGCCACTGGTACACCGCTAACTGATATACAATTCAACTTGTCAAAACCTGTAATTGGCGACCACCTTTGAAATACGTTCTAAAATGTCTAATACCTGCTGAGCATGACCAACACACACATACATGTACACACATAGACCCTGGGGGTCACAAACACCTGATACATTTTAGCACCATACATCAGTACCACGACTCACCAGGTGAATTGACATTAACATTAATACTGAGCGTGTGTCACTGTTTATGGAATGAGCAAACATACAAGTTTTCACACAATTGACATCCTGAGGCAGTAAGGATCATGGGCAGTATCATTACTATTACTCGGAATGTACGTTAACCGATTGTAAAAGCACCACTTGGATAAATAATAAAAACGTCTAGCTACAACTACTAAAACAATAACAATGTAAACGTACGCGCATGCAAGCACGATTTTCCTATAGCTAGGTACAGCGGGACAAGGGAGGTCAATAACTCTGATAAAACACCCATAACCGAGTACATCTCTTGGGATTACCCGCAATCCTAATGACAATTATTGTCAGGCCCTTCCCGATGTCCTGAATAAACATTTTAACATGTCCCAAAATTACTGTAACGTTAAACATTAACCCCGAAGCTACCAGATAATTGTTAAACCGTTACCTGGACCAGGGGACAGTAGGCTACTCACTGGCGTTTGTCAAGTGCTAGGTGCCGCATGCAGTCACCACTAAACCGAGCCCCAGTCACATCACCACGAAGAATGGCTACCTTTTAATTATGGTTCAGACACTCACGGTAAAGGGAATATTAGAAATTACATATAGGGTCCTACTTTAACTGGGAACGGAAACTAAAACTTAGTGCCCTGGCACTATCGTTACGGGGGGGGGGGGAGGCTAACAACGGTGGGAAGTGTACCGGGCACACTGGAACCGAAAGTGTCCTCACCAATGTCACTTACAGGCCAAACTCCTCGGTAATGCGCGGTGACTTGACCCACGGTAACAGTGCAACTACACACACCCGAACAAAATGATAACTTACAGCCAGTGACCTACTAGCTAAGCTGGATTGAGCGCTACATTACTGCGCCATTATACCTTTGCATTGAACTGGCATTGCACAAGAAAATAAGGCACATAATATTATATATCACAGAATTCCATATTACCTGGCTCTGTAAAGTTCAGTGGGGAATGTCTCTGCACCAAAGAGCCATAAAACAATACATATATATTTAAAAATACTACCTACTAACATTAAACCAAGTAGTGTCCATTCTTATGGAGTTATCCTGAAAGTTTGTGTTCTCAAAGAGAACACCACAGAATAGATTCCTGTCCGATACGTAGAAGGGTCCAATCTTCTGTGGAGTCCTGAATCCCATGAAGTCCGTCTTCTGCGGAGTCCTAGATCCCACGAAGTCCATCTTCTGTGGAGTCCTAGATCCCATGAAGTCCATCTTCTGCGGAGTCCTAGATCCTGTGGCTCTTCCATCAGGGGTCCAGTTCCTTTGGGGATATGGTTAGCTCGGGCATACGTCGGGATGTCCAACGTCTCGTTTCAAGCCCACATCGGAGGAAGGCCCGATGGTTGCTGGACTTTGGCAAAACGGAGTGTCCTTTGGTTTGATAGGCCCGCGTCCATCGCGGGCAGGGTTGTCTGGAGTTTTGCCTCTTCATTCTTCCAATCGGTGACAGGTGTCTGTTGTTCCCGTCAGTTTCACACTCTCGCTCATACAGTCATACCGATGACAATGGACGATTGCCTTTCTTTTCTGTCCTTCTGGAAGCAGCATGGAAAGGTCCCATCATTCCAACTGGTAGTAACTCATGGTTATGCAGGCGAAAATCGAACACAAATTTAGGATCCGTCTGTTGTACAGTCAATTGTAGGGCAAGTTTTCAATACAGGGTGAAGGCTTGCAGGTTGTCCTTTCCATCTTCCAGCATCTCCTTGGGCATGCTCTGAGAGGGACTTCAATATTGCCTTGGCTGTCTCGTCTTTGATCGTGGTCCATTGTATCTCTCTGGGAGGTCTCCTGGCAGTTAGCAAGGTAGGGTTTCCTCCTTCTTTTGACTGTCACCCCTTGGTTCCTCCCTCTTTCGACCATGACTTCTCAATTCCTCCCTCTTTAGTCCATGGCTTCTCATTTCCTCCCTCTTTTGATCTTAACTCTTGCCTAGATGGACCAGCGGGGGTCTATCGGGGTGTCTGTCAGAAAATCTTTTCGTCGTCCCGACATAATGTTGCTATGCCAGGCAATCCTAAGTCCCAAGTTGTCATAAGGCGTGTTCCCGATCCTTCTAGTGGTGGTCTTATCTTACCTTTCACGTTGCTTGTTGACAACCCGCAGTGGGACCAACATGCTGGGTTGACAGTCAGTCCCTGAGCCCTAAAGGTCCAGCCACGATCGGATCCTCCAATAGGCAGCTGGCTTGGTTTCTTTAACCCTGTTCTCCTTATAAATAGTAGGGGTGTGCGAGGAGCAACAGGAGAGATTACTCCTCGACCCCATGGCGGCCTTTACTGCTGGGACTCTGGCCCTCCTTGGGGCTCGGAGTCAATGTCCTCCTCCTGGTCTTGCGGGGGTGGAGCAGCGAGACTGGCTGACAGCGGGGGTGTGAGACGCGGCATCGTAGGGGTGCCCTCCGAGGGCGATTGGAGAGGCAGTCTCCTAACAGGAGTCGACAGGGGTGGTGTAACTTGACTATTAGGGGCATCCAGTGCAGATGGGAGTGGGTTCGTCATGGTGGGCGGCAGGACACGACTGCCTTGTCCTGGGCTGCTCAATGGCCGCTCCCAGACAGACATCACCAGGGCCATCAAGGGGGCGTCAATAGCTGTGGCGATCGCTGGGGATGCAGAGAGCCGAGCTCGACACAGATTAATGGCGAGGTTAGCCTGCTGCAGGTTCCTACACAACTCCTCGTTGGTGGCTCGTAGCCTGTTTACTTGTTATCATAGCTGGTTCCGCTCACCTTGAATCTGCCTACAATCTTGCTCCAACTGGTCGACTACCTCTCTGCAGGCTGCCGTGTCATCAGAGGCTGTGCTGGGGACATTTGCTTCAGTGGAAGGGGGTGGGGCCTGCGTTTCCTTCAACTATTGTTGGAGCCACATCCCTTCACGTCTCAGCTTCTCAATTTGGCGGTGTAAATTCTGTATTTCACTCGTGGCTTGAGTCTGCTGGGCAGCCAGTCTCTTTCTCTCGGTTTCAATTGTTTCCACCTGTCTTTGAAGCTCGACGTTACGGTCCCATATATCTCGCACCCGCCCCATTAGGTTCTCCACTTGACCGAGTCATCCAAACTCCTCACTACCTCGAGCGGCTAGGAGGGTCTCGGCCTGATGATCCAGTTGAGCCTCCATTCCCATCCAGAACAGGTCTAATACATCAAGAGCATAATCCATTGCTTTTTCCATGGTCCCTTGAACGTTTTGCTGGGCCACCTTTTCAAACTCCTCCCACGAGTCGGTCTCCACGGGGACCCAACCGAGTTCGGATCCTATCGGCGTCCATCCAATACTGGGGGATTCTGCTGGGGTAGCCACCCGAGAGGGGGTACGGTGGCCCCGGGGCTTCTGGCTACAGCCTAACAGGGATCTTTATCTGGTGGGTTGGTTCCCCACTGCCCTCTGGACAGTCTCTCTCGGGCCCTGCTAGTCCGGACAATGGTAGGCGAGGTTCCGTCCGCCTCCATCTGGCTGGTGTAGAAGACTGAACTAGTCACTGCCTGTGTCATGGAGCTGGTGGGAGCAATCCATAACGCTGGGAACCTGGGGTGTGAGCCCGAAGCCGCCATCTCTTCCGTCTCCTCGGAGGCCTCCTCAGGGTCAGACGTGGGAATTCTGTGGGTTAGACGGCGAACACGCATTCTGGGGCCAGGGCTGGAGTCAGGTCAGTCAGAGTCATGCTGGGAGTGGGAACTGGAGCTAGATGAACTCACGTCATCGGTGGATATAAGAACGACAGGGGCCGTCGACCTTTCGCCCACCGGTACACTCGCTGCTGCCTCGGGCCTCACCTCCTCAACATGGGCTGAGGGTTTTTGGCGACTCCCCCAATGTCCCTTTCTCTACGCGCTCCAACGTGGTTCTTTCAATAGTTCCTGGACTGGCACGCTATGCCCACACCCTGGCAGCTTTAGATGGGCGTACATCGTGGAGGCCAATTTGAGCATCCCGTCGTCCTCTAGCTCTCCTGACATGCCTCCCTTCATCTTATGAGCTGCTTTATTCCATAATCGAATGACCCTGTCCATGTAGACCAGGTCAACAAAATAAAAAGGTTCAGGAGGAAAACTCACCAGTACTGCAACCGTGACTCTGGAATTTGTGCGGACACTGGGAATCTGGGGTACCTTCTCCATGGGACAATCCATGAGGGCCCATGGTCTTCCAAGCGCATCCCATCCTCCAGGCAGAAAACCCTTTGGTAGTTCTGGTAACTCTGTCTCATCGGCCTGTCTCCGCAGTTTCTTCAGGTTCCGTTCCGATATTTCTGGGAGCCCGCCCCCCTCCACCGGTATGATGTCACCACCCACGTACAACACTAGGCTTTGCCCAGCCTGCCGCTGGCGCACGACCTCCTCATAAGTGAACAATGGGTCATCAGGGGTCCCCACATCTCCCCGTAACTGTCCTGTCTCATAGTCAGTCGTGCTGCACAACTCGTTCCATAGTGCTCGGTCTCGTGGTTCTGAGGCTGATCCAAATGATGCAGCTAGGGCGGCGTTATCCCTCGGGGCTGATTGTTCAAGCACTTCTCGTGTAGGGGACATGGCCTCGGCTCGACCAGTCCCTTTAGCCGGCATCCCCGACACTTCGGATTGATGACAGTTAGTTTCACTTGACGATTCTGGTGGCTCAGGCATCGGGCATGAACCAGCTGTATCCCCTTGCGTCTCTGGAGTCCCAGGTATGCCGTTGTGCTGCTCGAGTAATTTGCAGCACTTCAACCGAACAGCAGGGATCATTTCTAGTTTGGGCTCGGGACGAGGGGGCGACACCCGAGGGTTGGCATGATCCAGGCCCTGCGTCACTTATAGTTTCTCTCTCCCCCAATCAGGGGTGGACTTGGCGCGTTTCTTCCGTTTCCTGACCTCGGGGACCATGGTGTCGGCCCGTTGCCGTTTCTTGACTGCAGAAGTGCTATCCCCAATTAAGGCTCACTCTATCTGTTTCTCAAAGAGCTTTCTGAAGGTCCACCATAACTCCAAGGTTCTGTCCTCCGGATTTCGCCATCTAAGATATCCTGGAGTAGCTTTCACATCGCCGAGCCGTGGTGGCACCTCATCATGTTTATTAGGCGGCCGATAGCTCCAGAGATGTGGAGTCTGGCAGCAACTGATGCCTACAGTGGTGCGGAACGCTGGTCGCGGCTTCCTCCTTCCTCCTTCTCATGATATGAGAATCCAAGAATCTATCCAAGGTGCCGGGGTCAGCCACGAATGTGGTCCTGCACCCAGGGTGCCGACTGACAAACTGGGGAATCACAGCCACATGGAACGTATTCCAGTGACTGACAAATTCGTCCTCCATAGTGAACCCAAATCTCGCTGTTCCAAAGGCACGGCAATCCTCCCCACGGCACACATACCGCACCAGCCCCGGGTTCCGTCGGGGCTGATGTTCCATTTCATATCCTCGGGATCCCGATGGGGGTATGACGGCTTGGTCAAAGATGAAGTTGGGATCTGCTCCCATGGCCTCTGTGACGGCAGCAGCGGCAAGGACCCCCGGCGACTGACCTGCTTTGAGGTTTCTCTCTGCCCTCTGATACAAAGGCATCCCATAGAGGTCGTTCACCAGGACTCTCTCTCTTAAGGGTAGTTGACGATGCCAGCGGGCACAAGGGTAGGGTGCGCTCAGCTCTATAGCCTCTCGGGCCGTTAACATAGCCTTATCTCCAGGGAGGACCACTGTAAGGTATCTGGCAGTAATGACGTTGAATCCTCCCTCCAGTCTCGGAAGCCTGCCACTTCCTTGAATAGCGTCCATGATGAGATGGCCACGTTCCTCCAACCTATTGTAATCTGCCTCGGGGCCAAGGTCTCCAGTCCATGGCGGGGCTTCCTGCAGGATACGATTCTCTACTACAGCTGTAGCTCGAAGGTTGAAGCAGTGGGGGGGGGGGAACGTTATCGTTCGGGGTCCCCGAGTCCCTTTTCGCTTCCACTAGGGCTTGGGGTCTATCACGTCGGGTGCCGCGCACGTGGGTCCAGGCAGGATTGTAGTGGTCTTGCCCCCGATAAGCTTGTGGTCGTTTTTCTGAAGGAGGAGCTGGTTTGGGTCTCACATAGGGGTACGCCCTCAGTTGGATGGGTTGCCCGCTGTCGCGCCAAAACACGCCCACATTCCGTATCTCTATTTCAGTCTCTCTCACCCTGAAACTGGGCTGGCAGGGAAGGGGCTCACCCCACTCCCCCGATGCTCTTGTTTCGTCCATGTCGGGCGGGTTTGCAGGCTCAGAGCTCTCGGCAGTGGTCGGCCCATCGGGCACTCCCTCCTGGTCAGAGTCACCCTCGTCCAGATCTAGTTGGTTGTAATCCAATTCGATCTCGGGAGCATCATGGAAGTCCAGCGATGAACTCATCGTGGAGCTGTAGGTTTTTACCAGCTCACCAAGGGCCTCCCCTCCACCATCTCTCAACAGGTCCCCCACGAAGTCCATGTTGATTTCATACAAATCATCTCCCTCCGGCTTCTCAGATGGTTTCTCAGATACGGCTTCTCAGGTGGTTTGTCAGATAAGAGGTTATCCAAAACTCCAACTATCACTCCACTGGCCTTCCGATGGGTAGTAACAGTCTGCGTCAGGGAAGGCTCCATAGCTGTGGCAGACGCCCCGCCGACGGGCACTCCAGTCGCTTCGACAGTGCATGTCACCCGCACGGAAATTCCGATGTGTGCCAACTAGTCCTCATGTTCCTGTGATCCTGTCTGGGCAGTCAATAGCAGTGGGGTGGGGGTTCCCACATGAACACGATGTATCTTAGTCAACTGCACCACACTGTCGTGGGCAGCCAGGTCGTGCAGGGCTGCTTCCAAAGGAGCTGCTCCAGCTACTTCCCCAAAGGGATTAGGGACTGGTATCTTGCTTGAAGTGGTCGCTGCGTCATCTCTATTGGGAGGATGAGGGAGTGAAGCCCCACCTCCCGTGGGGGTGGTCACCACAGCCGGGGTGGCCTTTGACTAAATTTTGTGCCCATCGGGATTATGTCCCTCCCGAGCCTGCAGACCTATCTTGTTCGCGTTCTGGTCAGTCATCATCGGGAGGAGAGGAAGAGAAACCAACTGTCCTGTCGGGTGTGCAGCAATCTATGGCCCGGCAGGCTGTGGTGATAAAGGTTTTGCAGTTCTTTTGCTCGACAGTGAAGAAACGTCCTTCTTATTCAGCTATCAATGATGTTCTAACCCGACTTCATCCTCGTGGCCCTTTTTATACTGGTCTGTTGCCAGTGGCAACCCAGCCATTAATACACCAGGGCAATTAGTCTTGACCAGCGTCCATCTTCCCCACTGGTTTTCTAACACTATCAAATTCCCGGGCAAGTTCTGCCTGGATACTCCATAGCCGCCTTCTCCCTGGGTAGTTTTGGCATTCCAGTTGAGTATTCCTACATCCAATAGGCAAGTTGTGTCCAAATTGGCGCTACTTTCGGTGGAAGCTTCCAAACTCATTAGCATATCCCATGTGGGTCAATCAGGCCATGCCACCACATGGTGGGCCAGTCAGCAACTTGGACTCGCCTTGCTGGGCGGTGCCACGCAGGTTATTTTTAGGTATAGGGTTTTTCCCGTGTTGTGTCACCGAGCAATCAGGTTGAGTTAACGGGGTCACACTCCCAAAGTTGTTTTGCAGACGTCAGGAAACTGTGTTCTAACTGCATCATGCCCCAAGGCTTCCATTGTTTGTTTTTTTGTTCTTTCAACAGGTGCTTTATTCAAAAAACAATAAAGAAGGTACAACAAAATAAACAAGTACAAACACACAAAAACAACTTCCATTGTGCTATCCGGCGTTATGTAGCAAGGCAACTCCACAACTCCTCAAACCCAGCTCCAGCCCGATAATATATAAAACACACGGATAGTCATTCTAACTGGCCAACTGGCCAACATTCGTCTCCTGTACATAAGTTTTCCTTGGTAAACGGGGTAATCTAACATCCTTAGTTAACGTTGAATAAATAACACATATAGGCATTCTGTACAGCATACACATGACTCTCAAATATCCAACAATCTCCCTAGAATTCTGGGGCAGACTTGTTGTCGGCCCGTGCTCCCATCCTTCATGTATATTTGATTAATTTAAACAGGTAATCCTGTAGATTCATTTCTCTTTTTCTCGGAATAGTCTCCATCGGGGTTGAGTCTTGTCACTTCTCCTGAGTTTTGAACTCTTGATCGTCTCAGTCCAGAAACACGAGATGTAGGTTAAGGTGTGGGGGGTTTTTTCAACTAAAATCTCTCCAATGACGCAGCAATCCAATCCATAGACATGCTCACACCATGCCATTGGGATGAAAACTGGCTCAGCAGGGCAGTCCTCTGATAAAACTCTGTCTTGTCTTTTACAATCATCAGTCTTTCGAATCCAGAAATTCCACCTAAATCAGCGTCCTTCGACTTGATTAGTGCTCCATACAGGACTCTTATTCATGGTCGTGGCGGCCACTCGTCAAGCCTACATGCTCCTATTTAGCACGCACCAACCTCCTATAGCGCGCGCTACTGCTGCGGGACTAGGCGCGATTGTGCCGTATCGGGGGGCAAAATTTTCTAAGTCTGTTAACCTTCGGGGGTGGTCGTTTCTCTCCTAGCATGAGTTCTGTACATCATAAAAGGGCACCATATCCTAACATCTGCACACACAGGGCAGAAGAAAAAGGACTCGGTTTTGGTCTGCCATTGTCCTGCGGGGCCCCTGATGTCTCCAATCGGGCTGCCCACACTGCATCAGGAAGAGAGAGTCAGCTACTGCAGGCATTCCTGGCAGGATACTCCTAGCCCAGCCTTACATCTTTATCCTGTCTCTCCACTCGGGAATGTAGACTGTTGAATGTAGATTGTTTTCTGGGCATCGGGGATAGAGGTCTGTGGTCAAGGGAAGGCTGCAGGGTGGGGCCTAACATGCACAGCATAGCAACAAGTATCAGAGTGTCAGCTACTGCAGGCATTCCTGACAGGATGGCTCCTTGCCTGGCCTTACGACTTTATCCTGGGGTGCAGATAAAATTTTTCTACGACATACATGCGGCCTCCACTCTCGCCAAGGCAAGTCCTTCACAACAGGGCAATTCTATTTCACACTGGGAAATAAAATTGAAAAACTAGGGGGGGGGGTACATGGCCTAGCATTTTCTCTCTTCTTTCTCGTCCCTCTTTAAAGACTTCGACCGTCCGCGGTCGATTCACCTACATATGCTTCCTTTAGTTCGCAGGGTTGGGGCCAGGGGGGCCCCGATCCTTAGACAATTCCTCTGTTGGGGCTTAACTTTGGCTACCGTTCTGCAGGTAAAGTTTCCTAGGGTCCTTTTTCAGGAATACAGGGGGGGGGGGGTCAATCGCGTGGTGGTCAGGCAAAACTACTCCCAAGGCACATTGGGCCAGTTAGCTCAGGTACCCCTCCTACATCGGCCATACCCGACCACCAATTATCAGGTCACACTTCATTCATGTCCTTCAGGCTCTGCCTGCAGACACATTCCTTCTCTTAACGGGTCTAAGAACATCACAAACGAGTCCCCTCCAGTTTAGAAAAACAACTAAACAGGAAAAGGAACATACTGCAACAGGAAAGCCAGAGAGGCCCAATGAACACTGAACTTTGTAAAGCAGGCCACATGGCATGTGGCCTGCATGCAATACTGGGACATGTGGCTGGTATCTCCCAGGACTAGTCACTAGTCATGGGAATCCTTAGCAGTGCCCACTTGTGGTGACAGGTCACCGCGAGATCCCTTCCTGTGTGGCAAAGTCCCCGTCCTCGACTTCACCGTGGTAAATCTGCGACATCTCCAAGGAATCAGAGTGGCACAGGTCCTTTCTCGATAACTACTAACATCCAAGCTTTACCCTCCACACTCTACACTGCGAGCCCCTTAGGCCTCGTTACATAGCTGTCTTGACGTCTCAGCGGGCTGTATAATTCCTATTACTGTTCGGGGGTGGGGGTGACTGGTGGACATTGAAGTGTCCAATCGCCCTCTCTCAGTGGGTATTGATGAGATCAGTATGGCGGGCTGGGAAGGCTCCTACTGAGGGTGACAGCTATGCGATGATCAGGGACAGTCACACAGATGATCCAGTCTGTGCCTGGGTAGCTGGTAGCACTTGTAGTCTGCAGATCGAGGTATATTATTCTGGCTGCTTGCTCAATCGGGTGGCTCTGCGGGGTAAAGGAACAAGTGATCGGCTTCCCGTTGATGTTTCAGGTAACGCGGGGTAAGGGTCAACACATTCGTCTGCAGGCTCGACTTCTGGCTCGGCATCAGGACCATCAGAGTCTGCGGGGATGGGTTGTGGCCGGACGGAGACACCTTCGGGATGCAACATTGGGTCCGTCTCCACTTCTGGGCTGTTGGCCAATCCAATAGACGACTCTTGGTCAGGGCCTGGGGTAGAATCTGACAGGGTCTCCAACACCGCGGGGAGCACTTCGGGCTTGGTAGGGTAACTAGGGTTGGTGGTGTGGGATTTCCCTATCTCCACTGGCTCCTCCGTCGGGCTGGGGGCATCCATCGGTATGGGGCTCTGTGGGCTTGGGTACAGGGGCTGGGTCGTGCATTGGTGGTAGAATGTCCACTACGGCCACTGTCTGGTCTTGAAGGACTGGCTTGGAGGTCTGGGCCTCTTGGTCTCGATACTACGTCAGGCAGTCAGTCTCTATCAAGCTATGCAGCCTCTCTCCAAAATCGGGGTAGTAGGGCATCAATTTATCCACATGCACGATCTCGGGATCTGCCTGGGGGTGGCGTTGGATCTTATATGTCACTGGTCCCGTTTTGGCTAAGACTAACCAAGGTCCACGATTAGTATAGCGTAATTTGGCTCCCTGTCGATGTAGGCTCTCCAGACCAATTCACCGTGGTGAAATCGAACAATTCGGTTTGGTTCCCCATATCCACGACGCTGATGTTTGGCAGAAGTCTTGAGTGTTTTACGGGCTCTGCTATGGGCACAGCGTAGAGAATCCTTTATCCA
>JAAUYG010066867.1_pt1 | contig 11343 bp, 14 predicted proteins | sample 7278091 | NCBI WGS metagenome assembly JAAUYG01 (sample SAMN14350201, study PRJNA611818) | marine sediment metagenome | isolation source: surface marine sediment (0.6m) | place: French Polynesia: Moorea | collected 2018-08 | reverse complement strand
CTCCAATATACACCCTTGTTTCATTCTTGACCCTTCCTACTGAAAAATGCAATTTCATCTCTGCATCTGCAAAAACTGACAAAGTCCCAAAATCAATTTCTGCTCAGTATTTCATCAAAAATGAAGATAAAAAATTTTTTAAAAAGTGTCCTAGATAATCACCCTAGAGCCCCATAAATGGTATAAAACCCACCCTGGAACCCACAGTAAAGTCATGACAAAAATGAATGTTTTCACACTCATGATTCCTATAGGTGGTTTACACAGTGTGGTAAACGGCCTAAAAACAGGCAATGCGGACTGGTTGCCTAAGCCCCAGTATGCTTGGTTTCTAATTCCAAAATGTAAGTTAAAGCTGAGTCTCCAACATTAAAACACATTGGTTACCTAGGTATTTCTTGAAGGTAAAGATGGACACAACCCCTATGACAGCCAGAAGGACCAGTTTGGGAAACAGTTCAGGCTGGATCTGGAAAAATATCTCTCCACCTTTGGGTCCTGAAACACAAAGTGAGGAAGTGATGAACGAATTCTCAATATTTTTATATACCTACCAAGGTGCTTCCTGAAGAAGTAAGCACTGAGAATGCCAACAAGGGCAATGCTGGTCAGTTGGATGTTTTGGTATGGAAACATTAGTCGCATCATGTCCCCTCCATTCTCACCTGAAGCATGCAACATTCATGACATTGTTGCAAAACAAAAGTGAAGAACAAAATGTTTGTTCATTGGGTACTGTTCATTCGTTCAAACCATCTTATCTTCTGTTGTTGCCTTCATAAAACTGTCAACCATCCTTTTTGTAGCTGCTCGCAAAGCTCTGTTCTAAACAAGAATGTTCTCAACATGAGAAAGGTCCAGGGGCACAAGCAATTCGGATTGTTTCGAAACTCCTCCTTTTGGAGCAAAAATCCGCATTCCACATTTTGTACATATCTCGACAATGCAAAATGACTCGCATTCATGTAAAATATCGCAAAACTGCGAAATCAAGGGAATCAGCCAGAATAGCAGATGAAAAAGAAACTGGTCTGTATCCAGCGTTCTGAGGGTGGTATGCCCCAAACACCCCCTATCTCCATACCCCAGGTCACCTGCGAGCTGAACCACAATGCTAAGTTACGAACCTAGATTGCGGAAGTTACTGAGGGGCAGCCCGTAGAAGTAATCAAAGCCGTGACGCAGGGGGCTGTGACACCCATCTGTGCTGCTGTAGCAGTTCAGCCCCAGGTGCCACTTCCCTGCAAGTGTACGAATCTCATACGTTACACAAAAAGACCCAGCACAAATAAGTCTCACCGATACACTAATAAAAAGCTGGTCAACAGCTTGACGGACACCACTACAAAACGCGGCTGTTCTACCCCAGCAGGTCAGCCCAGGTGCCACTTCTCTGCAAAGAAACAAAAATACAGTTCTGCCTGCTGAATTCGACTGTGCAAAAAAAAAAAGAGAAAGCACAGGGGTGGATCCAGGATTTTGGTCAGGTGGGGCCCAGTAGAGTTTTGACCCAGGTTGGGGCCTGAGCCCAAAATTTGATCAGGGGTTTTCTCTTAAAAATGCCTGAAACTGCATGATTTTGAACAAATTTTGGGGGCAAGGGGGGCCCGGGCCTCCAGGGGCCCCCTGAATCCACTAGCGGGAGGATGTGAAGTACAATGCGTTCAGCAGGATTCTCGCGCACCTTGGAATTCTCGGCTCTCATTTGTCACAGCGCTGCTTCTGGGCCTGATGTCTCTGGCATCTGAACATCACTGAATTTTAGTTTCCTGAATATCATAGCGGAGTGCAGAATTGTACAGCACATAAAAATTATTTACAAACAAATCTCTCAATGTACTTTTGTCTGGCAACGAAGCCGTAAATTAAAGCTGAAGAACAGATTATTGTGCATCCAGTTCTCGAGATAACCAAAGTTTTTACAGCTCGAAAAAAAATAAGGCAGGAAATTGTTTTTCTCGGTTGTCCATTGTTGCCTGAGAACGTCCAAGTACTCACGCAACGATGATCTCTGGGAAAACAAAGCAATTGATCTCTCGAAAGAGTTGCTGTGGAACGTATTCTGGCATGGCGCAGCCAAAAGCAATTTGTTCCAAGTTGAGCGAGATGTGCCATCAAACTGCAGTGTGAAAAAAAATGTTTGATACCTTGGTGTACTTAGGCCTGAATTCCAGGGTGAAGCTACACCACAAGAAGCTGTATCGTTTACCAAATAGTAATTGACACACGATAGCGGTGTATTTACAAGTTTAAGCATTGGGTGTAGTTTACCAAGAGAGTGCCAGACCGGTAACAATAGCTCAGATAAGCCGTTGTTCGCTGGGGTTGGAGTGACTAGAGCACTCGAAGCGCGTGCAAAAAAGCTCACTTGCTTCACTGTTTTTGCACTTGTGTTGCGATTATTCAGCACATTGACGAAAGCAACGGACAGAATGCCCGCTGTCCACATGCGAGCGATTTCAGAATGACTGAGGGTCAGCTTTTGAGGAGCGCCGTCCTTCAGCTCTTTCGTTTCTGTTTATCAGGGTCTCTGCTTTCATTAACCGGACTCGGCCTTGATTCTGCCACTGAACCTTGTTTCAAGAAAGGCCCAGTAGAGAGGAAGCAAACACAAGACAAACAAAAAGTCCCCACAAACACATTCTCCGCCAGATTTTGCTTGCAAGCAATCGAGCCTCTCACAACAGCGAGATCCTGGCCTTGGAGAATCTGACCCAATTGTTGTTGCAGGATGTGGTGTCTGAAGCCATACTTAACCTGGATCTACCAGGAAGTCCACAATTAGATCCTCTGCGTGCACAGAGACACACGCTGAAAAACGGGGAATCGTTTCATCTTTGATAAATTAAATCCACGTCCACTTGACATCAATTGCAGCAAATTCACGGCTGAGGTGACATCGCTCCCTGTTTGGTGCAAACTGCATGGGGTAAAAAGTTGTGGTCAAGATACTATTTTAGGGCTGAAAATTGCTCTTTCGCACACACACACATACATACATACATACATACATACATACACACACTTCTACTTCAAAGGAGATAGATCCAATCTGTGACTGGCTACAAGTCATTTTCCAAATGCAAAGCGCCTTTCTTCTCGCAGCATGGAAGATGTACAAACTGCACTAACTCCCCCCAGCGCTGAACAGGTGATGAAACGTGAATGGTGCATTAACAGACGTGTAGAACAACGTCAATGTATCTGCCAGACAGGTCAGAGATCTCATTTCTTCAGCCAGGTGGGTTGCTATTTAATGCCTGCAACCGGACGAACTATCTGTAAAATTAGAGGATTTTGCAGGGGCAAGGAACAAATGCCACCACAAGCTAATTGTGCGAAGTCAGTTTCCTGATGAGCACCAAGTTTCATTGAGCAACGATTGCCAAAGACCTGTGGTAGATATCTTATGCTGGAGACCATTGGGTGTAGATCTAAGGAGAGGAAATTCCTTATTTCCTGAGGTGAGAGCTGCGGCACCTCAGGCGCCACATTCAGCAGTGCCCCTTCAGTTCTTGTGTTCTGTTCTGTGGAGAAATCTCGGTTGAAAACGCTGAATATCACGGGAACTTTACCCGAGTTGAACACGAACAGTCCCAGGCCCGCAGTGATCACGAATCCGCAGGCAAAGTTGTTGAAGCTGGCAACAAACAGCAACAACGCGGTGAAGCTGCTTCCTCACAACTAAACATAACATCAACAAAACAACTGAAGAGCCAGTCTCCATGCTCCGTGAATGCTGTGGTTACATCTTCCAGCCTCGTCCCCGTGTGGAAAGTTGCACAACGCGAACTTTCAGTGGAGATTTTCTTCAACACAGAATGGAGTATGTGGATATTGCTTTCTGGTAGGCATCGTCTTTGCTGTTGTCCTTTTTTGTATTTGAAAAAATTTACACCAGGACGTAGAAAAGGCGTTCTTGTAGATTCAGCAGTTGTTTATTTTTTAAATCATCCACACTGTGTGCAAAGGAAAAAAATTCTTGGTCCATGGTTTCAAAAGTGAGGAGGTCAAAAAGATGGCAAAAACTGAAGGTGCAATGAGCATGGAAAGGTCAAGGCAGCAATGAGCGTAATGAGAAACACTGATCACCAAGAGAGACCAGCTTTGATGTTTAATTGGAGGTAAAGATGCAATCTGCAATTAACTCTCGATAACGAGGCAAATTTTTTTTCGGCACTTTGCGGTCTTGGTTGATTCTTACAGTATGAGGGTCAGGAACATGGCTTGTTTCGTCGTTTCTTGTGGGCGAGAATGTTCACATTGAGGCTTTCGGCACTCGGGAATGCCACTCTTTTTTTCTCTCTCTCATTTTGTCAGGGATCAAGCCAAGATTTTGCTGCCAAGACATCATTCCACAAAAAAGGTCCCAGGATTTTCCACGGCAGCTAAAACACGTTAGTAGTACTCACGTTTTTGGTCAGTTTGGTTTCCATTGAAATTTGGTTTTGAGCGCTCCCCATTTGGGTTTTCTGACACCAAACGCTCTTGCTTTCCACTGTCAAGAAAATGGGCAGGGAAGCTGTGTTGTTGTGTGGGAGTAATCCACACAAGTTCTTTTGATGTCGTGGAGCTGACACGATCAGATCAATGTGTGTCTTACCAAAATGCTCAGCTTCATTGATTTTTCTCAGCAAAGCGTTGTTGTAATATACTGAGGTTTTCAGTTGAGTCTGTTGTGTTTTGATTCCTGCAGGCCTTCCTCTTTGAATTTTTCGAGTCCACAAGGTGACGACGGGTCCACAAGTTCAGGTAGAGTTCGTGAAGAACCTGCTAGGACCAACGCATGTGAAACAAACGTTCAGCCTCGAGAAACAAATGTGCTTGAAAAGCAGAAATCAAAAGCGAATATCCGAGGCCTTCAAACAATTGTGCAGAGTGCAGACCATATAAAGCTGAAACTCGTGACCAGGCTGTTATTGAAATCTCTTCCCGCTTGTAGATTGTCTAGAGGAACAGAGATCATGTTACAATAAGGAAGTAGATTCATGATATCGTCATGTCACATTGAAGTCACGAGAAATTTCTTGGCGAGTCTGCTAAAGACGAGAGACTATGAAAAAGTCAAAAAATGCAAAGAATCAATATTCAAGTCAACTTTTGAACTTTTGTTCTCCCAAAAATTTAGATTTAAGGAAAAAATATAGGTGTTTCGGACAGCTGTGGGCCTGCAGGGCAACCAGACTTTGGTGTGGATTCTACTTTTGCAGAGTGAGGATTTTCTTTCACCAACCGAGTTTCAAGATTATTTTCTCAAAGAGATTCAGGTCACCAGTTGAAAGGGAGTCTTGTGTGTGTGTGTGTGTGTGTGTGTGGACATGTGGTTAGCTTTTTCTGTTTGAACTTCGCGCAAAATTGCGTCAAGTGCACTGAATTATATACAGATGGCACTTGAGCTTGCCTTGATTTCAATGAGTCACCACAGTCAGACACAAAATATTACAGCAGATGGCAGTCTACAACTGCTTTTGCACAAGTGATAAGAGCAAAACGTTTGTTTTCACTTTATATACCTTCATCCCATTCATCTTTGTGAAAGAGAAAAAATGCATGTCGACTAGAAAACGTCTGATGGTTATCTAGTTTCTTTCATTTGGAGGACAAAATTGAATTTCTGAGTGTCTTCCGCAAAATATGTGGCAACATTACAGGAGTTGTACTGAGCATACGACAGTCTGTTTGCGAGTAAATGTGGAGCCAGATGTTGTTTGTGTGCACATCACACGCATTTTGAAGACACTTTGTCACGTCTTCAGTGAGGACGGTCAAGCAAAAGGAAGAAAAAAAAGCTGAACAAATAGAGGAAGTTACTGTTGTGTCGACAAATGACAGTTACTTCGATGCTCACGAATGCAGAAAAGCTTTTCAGCAGAAATCCAGCTCGAAGTGCACTGGTAGCCATTCTGGGAGTAAATAGGTGCTGTATTTTAGCACAACATCAAGAAGTTCTGTTAACCAATTTGCAAGGGCTTGTTGTGCTATAGCTGTAACAACTTTCACACTTAAATGAGCCAAGAGACGCATCAAGTGCAGTCAGTCCTCGAATAAGAACAACGAAGAGAAGCCTCAGAAGCAAGCAAAAGTTAACTCAAGTCATTGTGGTTGCGTAGTGCACACACGTAAGAAATAGCAGGTGTTCCATGTCGGCGCGTCAGGTGTGCCTTTGAACCGGCGGACACTTCTGAAGAAAAGCCGCCTCCGTGACGCAGGTAAAGGTACGCCAGGACCGGCCGGACGTGTGTTTACCTGGTGGCTGTGATTAAGGACAGCTGGGCCGGGGTTTGTGACTGGAGGGGAGGGGAGAGGCCCAGGCCTGACCGCCACGAGACCAATGTTTACTATTATAACAGAATGCTGATATGCAATCCACATGTGTGCGGGATAAATCAAATGCGACTTGGGGCACGCGACTCTCCCGTCTCTGATTGGCTACAAATGTCCGCCGCTCCGCCCCTTTGTTCCCCCTGACCCGGTGTCCCTATTGCCACGCGTGTGTTGAGGCCTCTTAAAATGTTTACTTTCATGCCAGCGAACTCCCCTTTCCCTCTTTTATTCTTTGAAGGCCTGGCCATTGTTGAGCATCCTGCCCTGAATGTCATTCCTCGGGTTATCAAACATCTCTGCCCCACATTCCTCAAGTACACCCATTTTGGCGCTAAATATCGGATGGCGGGAGTCATTTCTTACACAGGCAGACCAAAATGAAATCAAGATTTTCCATTGTCAACGTGCAACGACTATGTTGAGATGTACATGCTATGTCGCCGATGAAAATGGACTCTTTATACTCTTTTGCTTTAAATTTAGGTTTGAGAAAAAGACAACAGGTCTCGGCAGTTTTGTTTCGTTTTCTGCTCCTAGCAAGTGCCATGAAAAGTTTCTACTGCCACCAAAGGAACTTAGAACTATGGCTTCTTGTTGTGGATTCACCACCAGACGTTTCTTTCATTCACGAAAACAAACCCGGCAGACTTTCTGGAGAAAGTCAACACTTAACTGATGGCAATTGCCTCAATTTAACTTCACATTAAGATAGTAGATTGCACCTATTGGATACATTCACCATATGTGAAGAAAATTCGGAAATGGTGACACGAGATGGAAAATGTTCTCTATTTTCCGTCCTCTCGAGACGTTTTATGGTTGAGTTGGAGTTACGAGGCGTGAAGACCTGGGGAGGGGGTCTGTCTACCACTGAATACACAACACACCAAGCCACGCGACACGGTTCTGAATTGGGAGGCAATTTGCATAAAGAGGACTTGGAGAGATTGGTGAGATGGTGTTTTTGGGTAGTGACAGGTGTTTCAGGGGAACACAACAGCTGATTATACAGACTTGAACCTTCTGATACACTCTTGTGAGAGATAAAAAAGAAATCGTCTCCTTCAAGACAGACTCCTCCTCTCCCTTGCCCCTTGAAAATTGCAGATGACGGTCTTGTCTTGCAAAAAAGAGAGGCAAAGCCAGAGAGAAATGCTTCTGTTCCCTTTCCGCGGCGTCGGTCGGAGTCGCAAAGCACATTAACCCCAGGTGTGGGGTGTGGTACTGGTGACTTCTCTTTGAACTCGTGAACTGCTTTTCACTTGTCAAGAAGTCTTTGACTCATGTCCAAAGACAGTTCTTCGTTGGTTAATGTGGCCGAAGATCGTACATATGTGGCCAAAGACTGCCAAAGAGCAGCTCTGATTCCAGAACGATCGAATCTCTCCATGTCCGCTTTGCACATGCCGAAAAGATACAAAAATGTATGAAATTCCATTTTTGTGGAAACTTGAAAGTTGCATTGGAGAGAACAGAGAAGTGCACGAGAGATCCTGTGCACATCGGTATTTCAGTGATGGCTTTGTCAATCTTTTGTCCGTTTATAACGTCATCCTGTGCCAAGTCTTTTTGGAAATATACAAGGTTATGAAGTGTTTCTCTTAGATAGGCATCCGTCTGTTCAATTGAGCGACTTTAATGTAATTCTGACTTTGACACATCTGAGCACAGTGTCATTCCAGCAAAATATTTTGCTGCCTCAAATGTGACATGTGTTTGTTGCATCACAAAAACTCACGGATGTCACCAATTTATCTCCCTTAGAGATCAAGGCAGCAATGCACATTGTCAACATGTTTGGCCGAAGAGTTTTGCCTGAACATATTTTTAATCACTTCAATTGAAATGTTTTCACTGGACATCAGTGGTCTCAACGTCATTCTCCTCTCAAATGAAATCAACATTTGCTTAATTAGTTTGTGAAAAACGAGATGTGGTTGTGAATAGAAATGCCTGCATGGGAGGGTTACGGGCACTGACTCTGCGGGCTGGTTTTTTATTAGCTGTAAATGGGCAGCTGTACTTTTGTGGAGAACTGTACTCTTGACGGGTACTTGTTGCTGCTCTTGTTTTTTTTTTCAGATAAGACTGGGAAGTGAGCGCGGCTGTCGCGTGGCACCTGTCAATGTCGTGTGGCTTTGTCTACTTTCTCGTGTATGTTTGTCAGAGTACTTTATGAGAGTACACAAGGCAGGACAAAAGTTCTGTGGTCTGTAGTTCTCAGGGCCAGGAGAGTTGGAACAGGACGGGGTAAAGAGGTTCAAGTAAACGCTGAGAAAGTAGAAACGCAAAGAAATGGTGATCTGGAGAATTAAAATGACAGAAGAGTATGGTATTTTTCCCGACATGTTGACTGAAGTCCTTGACAAAGTTTTCCTCGGGGACAAAATCTGGGTTTGTCCAGTGTGGGAATAAAAGTGAAAACCAAGACGACTCAAGAGAGAGTGTGTTTTTCTCTTTCTGGCCCAGCCACACTGCGGTCCCTTGATTCTCTCTCGGTGAGTCTCAACTTTTGTTTGGGATGATCTTATTGCTTGCATCATTTTCTAAAGCACTGGGAAGACAGGGTGGGGTTTACCATTTTGTGAACAAAATAAAAGAAATGGGCAGACCCTTGGGGGATAGAAAGACAAATGTGAAATTGAGGTGGTCGCGGCAAGACCTTGGGTGGTGGGGACAGGGCTGAGGTTTGCGAAAGCAATTTTGGTGTCAAAAACCGCGGGAGGTGAATGCGGCCCTTCTGCACTAATTCACCTGTTCATCAAACCACAATTGTGGTCATGCCTCGTGCACTTAATCCAACGCGCCATTTTGGGTCCCCAAGCCTCTCTGTGTTTCGGCCACGGTTCGGTCCCAATGTCCAGAAGCAGAACCACTGGATGACTGTCCTCCTGTGGTGGTGGTAGTTGGCCAGTTTCCGAACATGTATAGAAACTTTGCATTGCTACTTGCTGCTTGGTCTTGTTTGCCGCAGTGCAAAAGCAGTGTAAAAAACGCTTTTGTTGGCATTTCAAGACGAAACCACGACAAAAAAGTGTTGACTGTTTGGTGCCTTGCCTTTGACAATTCTTTTTTTGAGCGCCAGAATTTCTTTCAGGTTAATCCCACAGTCATTTCGTCAGGTGCTGAGGAGGAGAGGGCAGGCTTTTTTGTCTGGATAGTGAGAGACGGGTGTAAATATACAAAAGGACCACATACCAAGATAGTGGCACGCGTAAACCCTGTGTATTGTGGTGAGAAACTCAATAGCACTCACTCCATCACTGTCACTTGATGTACTTACAGGCTGCTGTCAGTCAGGCTGAGTGAGGGGCGGGGCCTCCGTGGAGCTTGACTTGTCTTGCGCACCACATCTGCTTCCAGGCTTCAGTAGTGAGCGAAACGTTGCAGCGTGCGGGCGGGCACGCCAAAGTGGGAATACCTTTTACATCAACCATGCCGCCAAATACGACAATGTGGATTTACCGGTTCGTCGTCGTGACACTGTTTTCTACGCAAGTAAGTAGCATTTTTTGGTCAGAAAATTATCATTTGATGTTCGTATACACTGTTTGGCAGACGAAGGTTGGAATGCGTGGCTGATGGGGTGATCAGCATAATGCTAAGTTGAATGGCAAGGCCCGTACGGCCGTAGTACTATGCAACCGAGTGGCGGCAGAATGATGCTTCCCGCTTGTCAAGACCATGGCATCACTGATGCTTTGTAATGTTCATGGTCTGCTAAAAATTTTCAAACTCGTGTTTGTTTTGCCAGTCTGATTTTGTGATTTTTTCTCTGTTGCAGATTGCATGTTCTGGGGTGTTCGAACTCAAACTGGGCTTCTTTACAAACGATAAGGGGTGGGACATTGAAGGAAATTGTTGCCAAGGAATACGTTCGGCTGCTCACAACAATCAGTGCACGCAAAGCTGTCGGACTTTTCTGCGCGTTTGCCTGAAGCACTTTCAGGCGGACATCTCCTCGGAGCAGCCGTGTACCTTCGGCTCCGAGATCACGCCTGTGCTGGGTCCCAACACCTTCCAATTCCCCGACTCTCTTCAATCTTTCACCAATCCTATCCGGCTGCCGTTCGACTTCAACTGGCCGGTAAGTGAAATTCTCATTTTGTCTTTCCAATCATCAGCTGTTGGGGTTTCGATCCATTTTTAGATTGCAGAACAGTGACGTGCTGCAAAGTTGTCATTCGCTGAAACCATGAACACAGATCTGCAGATAATGCTTCGATGTTTGCAGCCACAAAGGTTTTGGTTTCGATAATATCTATGAGAAGTTGGAACAAGAAAAGTAAGCTCTCTTGCCAAAGACAGAAAATGGTAGCAGGTAGCAGGAATCGAGGCACAATGCCCGTTTGTTGTCCCTTTGAAAATGTTTAATGCATGCGCATTTGCTCCTGGCAACTGAATGTCTGAATTTGGGTCTGTCACCCATCGATAACAACACCTGGACAGTTTTCTGCGATGTGGCCCAGGCATATTTAAGGCTCCAAAAATGGAAGACACTTGCAAAACATTTTCTTTACTTGTTAGTTGCGTGAATGGTTGTGGCCTACACAGATCAGGACTTGTGTACTGTATCTTGCAAACAAACCCAAATTGGTTGTAACTTTGCGAAAGAAAATCATGGCCAAGCAAAAGTGTGCATTGTAAATGGTGGGGTTTTTTTGTCAGACAGGCAGCATTGACACGTGAGACTATTATTGTGGCAACTAAGCCGCACCAAACGTATCTCAATAAAAAATCTACCAGGTACATTCTGCGATCACACCAGCTGCATTGTCAAAAGACTGGCAACCATTGTGTGCCACCACAGTGCGTCAGAAAAATATACCTGGATTTCTGCTGAGTTTTAAACAGGATAAAGTCTTTCAATTAACCGGTTTATTTGTCATTTGCAGGGCACCTTCAGCTTGATAATCGAGGCTTGGCATGATAAAACGGAATCTGGACCTACCCAAGGTACGTTTCTCTGCAACTTTAATGGAAAATGCACTCACACATGGCTACAATGCAGAAATTGTT
>JAAUYG010110596.1_pt1 | contig 11344 bp, 9 predicted proteins | sample 7278091 | NCBI WGS metagenome assembly JAAUYG01 (sample SAMN14350201, study PRJNA611818) | marine sediment metagenome | isolation source: surface marine sediment (0.6m) | place: French Polynesia: Moorea | collected 2018-08 | reverse complement strand
TTTACCACCTACATCCAACCCCCCACCCCAATACCACCTACATCCTGCCCCCCACTCCGATACCACCACCACCCCAACCCCCCCACCCCCCACCCCAATACCACCCAACCCTGCTGTAACACACCCAGCAACACACACTTTAAAATACTGTTTTGTGCATTCGTTCTCCCGTCTGTCTATCTTCAGATCGTCCTAACATTGTGTTAAAGAAGACCCCGTCGGCCCAGTACATCCCGGAGAACTACCCAGTCACCCTGACCTGTAACACCTCAGGCCAGGCCACGACCATCAAATGGCTGAGGCTGGGAACAGAGCTGCCATCACATGATGGGAGGATCGACTTCCGGTCAATCCACCGCGGGGACACGGGACGCTACACGTGTGTTGCAAGCAACGGTGAAGTGACGGTCTCACGATCGCTGATACTCAACGTCCAGTGTGAGTGACCAGAGCTGGTTACTGTGTGGTCTATATGTAGTACAGCCATACCTGCTCTTACCAACTCTTGTAGTAAAGACCACCTCCTTGTAAAGACCACATTCTACAGATCATGCAGATCCGCAGTCATATATTTTCCTTCTTATTGAACCTGTATATAAAGACCACCCGTGTATAAGATCCAGAGTTTGCTGGTCCTTTAAAAGACCAATATCGCAAACTGCAGTGGTAAAAGAGTGTGAAAAAATAGAAATCTTGTGTACTGAAACATCATTGTGTAACATGTGCAACTTAGTGTTGTTTCTTTTCTTTGTGCTACTAGTAAAAGTTTTGCAGTAGACTAATAGATAAAAAGTACACAATGTTATGAAAGATTTTGATTACTTCAAAAAAAATGGTGAACATGGATAACAGAATGAAGATGTTAAAACAAGCTACTGCTGGGAGATCTTCTTTTGAAAGTTGTTTTTTTTCAGAAAGCCAAAAAAAAAATGTTTACTGATATTCACTGATTCCCCACAGATGCCTTGGAGGTACAAGCCAGCTCGCCGGTGATCCAGGTAGAACTCGGCCTGTACCAGGCTGCTCAACTCCAGTGCTCCTTCCGAGGGTTTCCGGACACGATCCAGTGGAAACACCACGGTGTAGTCCTGGATGAACTATCCAGTGGTGAGGGCTATCATTACATGTGGCGGCGGGAGCTGCAGGAAGACGATGGAATCGTGATTTCCCATCTGGACATACAGTCGCTGTATCGGGCCGACCTCGGGTGGTACACTTGCTCCGGGAAAAACTCCTTCGGCGAACATTCCGCCACCATTGAACTGCAAAGTAAGTCATAGCCAATTACAGCTGTACATGACTAGTCAGTACATTTGTACTGGAAAATATGATATTGCAGGTAAAACTGAACAGAAATGATCCGTGTCGAACCGCAAGTAACTGGTACCCCCAAATGTAACCATTAGAAACCACACCAGACTCCCAGGAGCAGGCTAGCTATGACCCACCCTATATAGAGTTTGGTCTATGTCAGACTAACTGCCATCCTATTGGTCATCAACCCAGATATTTTGTCTGTATTGATAGCCTGTCTTTAACCTTGGGATAGTATTTGTATATACAGGGTTCACTGTATACATTAAGTTAATACTGTATATATTATGCTAATACTGTATATATTATGCTGATCTCTAGTATATCTCGACTAAAATGTTTTCTGCAGTTTGAGAGGAATTATGAGCCTTATGGGCGGAGTATCGTGTCCTCATTTAGAGGTGAGGATGTTTTAGCAAAGTGATGTGTTATTATATTGCCTTTTTTAAACAAAAATATTTCGGAAGTAAGTCAGTGTTAGCTGACAGTAACAGAATTTAATGAATGACTTTCTTTTTCCGTCAGGCCTGTCAGGAATCCCACCAATCGGCTGGAATTCGTCCCTACCTCCCGCCGTCCCTGATGTTGGAAGTAAGTCCAGCATTACGATTGGTTGTAGTAACTGTTTGTTCTTATAAATTTGTATACTATAGTACAATAATACTTGGAAGAGGAGGTTATGTTTGCAAAATTGCACTTGTCATTTAATGTCTAGAATTTTTTGCCCAGTTTCTAGGGTATTACAATTTATAGTAATAATTATGTTTGTACACTATAGTGCAAAGTATTTAAAAGATTAGGCTATATGTAAGTGTTTTCACCTTTACCATGTGTATTATAACTACATTTGGTACTTCAGTTGTTAAGCTTAATAAAAGGAAAAAAATGTCAAAAAAAAATTAACTTCTATGTCCTCAGATTGTTGCATTCAGAAGAATGTCCGTGAAAGTTGTCGGAAGGTGTGCAGCTTCGACGTTGATCTTGGTATTCTGCGGACGTTAGACAACCCACTCGACTGTCTGCCAGATGCTGATGAAATCATCAGCTGTGCAGCTGGTAAGGAAAGTTATGATAAACAAAAATTTATCTGTTTCTTTATAGCGTCACTGGAGCATTGACAATAGACAGGAGTTAGCATAAACCATCAGTTGATGATCTTCAGTTGTATTTACATTGGTAACATCATGGGATAAGTTGGGCTCAGTATTCTATTGTAGAGCATACAAATGTTATGCTGTTACCATGGTTACAATGCAATGTGTCGAGATAATAGTGTAAGGTGTGTATAGTGTCCCTCTATGCTAAAAAAACAAACGGCTGATTTCCTTTAGGTGTTTTGGATTGCCTTACCTACTGAATGTGAACCATACATGTATATTTTAGTCTACTATATTGCTTATAGCTTCTTTGCTTGCTCAATCTGATGGGATGACCTGTAGAAACGTCCAGCAGCGGTTTAGGGTAGGGTTTATGATAGCGTAGTGTTTGAAGGCAAGGTTATGAATACAGTACACTGTAACAACAAACCCTGTCTGTGTGTGTCAGATCACCGAGATCACTCGTCCTGCTGTATTGACAAGAAGGTGGACCGAGATTGCCTGGAGTTCTGCCGCGGCGTGGTCGCTCAACCGTTACCACGTAACAAGAGCCACTGTATATTCCATCTGTCTGATGTTATCGACTGTATGGAGGAGGGACACGGTGGGTGCTGGTCGTAACAATGGAATTACAGCTTACTGGATTAAGACCGCCAGTGAGATGGTCATAGACTGGTCTTAATTGTTAGGTAGTCTTAGTTCTAAGACTAACGGGGGATTTTCAAACATGTATTGCAAGTGGTCTTAATTCTGAGGTGGTCTTAATTCTGAGGTGGTCTTAATTCTGAGGTGGTCTTAATTCTGAGATGGTCACACAGTGAAATTTTTTTACTGTAAATGGGATGAAAGAAACCTTGCAGGTTAAAGGTAAAAGGCACAGTCTTTGCGATATCGGAAAAATTGTTTCAAGTAAACCTGCTGACAACAGCAGCGAAAGAAAGCCTGGAGTGGCATGTTGCCATGTCGGTGCCGATATTACAGCAAATATTGTAATAGAAACTAGTGTAATCCAGATGATACCACTAGTCTAGTGTTATAATTTCGTAATGTCTGAATTTGCTAGCACAGACCTGATATAAGAAGCCAAGTGTGATGTGTATAAGGTATGTAGGGTGCCATCACCTGTTGAAAGATTTGGATTATCTGGGGTAAGCAAAAGTGCCCAATTTCATGACTTGTTCCCTGCTGGTAGTGGGCGCATGCTCAGACTGGACCAAAGTCAAACACTTTTTCCTCAGGCATTGCTGAATTGCAAAAATCACATGCTTAGAATAGGAGATGTTTATTTCCAAACATGGAGGCACACATAATTGTGTCAAGGATACTGTAATACTGTTAAATGAAATGTAATACTGATAGCATATTGACTAAAGATTATGTTGTTTTTTGTTTTGTCTGTCAGATCTTATCCCCAGTCAGCCGATGAACCTGCGGGGGGAGTTAGTAGAAGGACACATTCGTCTTAACTGGGATCTCCCGGAGAAAAACCGTTACAAGGTCGTCTACTATGACATCATCTACAGTGCTGTCAACGACAGTCTGTCTCCTCATAACATCACAGTGGTAAGGATGGCAATAATAATAATAATAATAATAATAATAATAATAATAATAATAATACAGTGTAATAATAATAATAATCATAATAATAATAATAAATTATTAATAAGAATACATATTTAATAATAATAATAAGGATCCTGAGTTATACATAAAAAATACTTGGTTAGGCTGTGACCGTTCTGTTGAATAATTCTCTCCATTCCTACACTGTAGGTTCTTGGTTTCTACAAATATCCGCTGGATTAACCCCACCCTCACCCCAACTGCTACCCACCCCCGACCCAAACCCACCGTCACTGCTACCCCACCCTCACCCCAATTGCAGCCCCACCCTGCAAGATGGTATAGGGAACATTGAAGGGTAAATGAAGATCCCATTGTCTCTGTTTTGCAATACAAATCTGTTCATTAGTATTTCAATCTGTCTCCGTTTCTAATTTCAGAATTATACAAAGCGTCAGATTGACCTAGGTGCCATCCACAGCAATTCCAACTACACGATAACAGTGGTTTCCCGTAATCACCACGGCGCCAGTCATCCATCAAACGCTGTCTCCATCAGGACGTTCGGTTAGTCTACCACAGTGATTTCTGCAGCTTCGACTCTCTGGGCTTAAAACAGAATTGTCTGTACTATATCAAAGTCTGCTTTGTCTGCAGCTACAGTTGTTACAGTTAAGATTTTCAGACCACGTCCCGGCAGTGAAGACCTGGGGGGCAGATATCCAGAAAAATCTTAAACCTAGAAGGCGATGGGGAATTGGGGGTTCAGTGATCTTAAGTTCATTTGTGAAGTGAGATACTTCTAGAGCCTGCCCCAGATTTATATTGCTGAGTTGGCAGTTTGTAACATGTAAGAATCGCAGTATATTAATGCACCTGGAGGGGGTTGGAGGGGGGGAGTGGGGGGGGAGGGCGGGAGTAAGATTAGTCCTCATATGTCTTTATGTCTTTGCAGAAGATGTCAGTATAAAACTCATCAGTAACAATTTATTTAGAGATGACTCAAATGCCTGTCACATATAGTCTATATACTTAATATAGTATTTTACATTTTGTCATTGAAATTGGGAGTCGAGTCGAATTACACTGGTTCTAAAAAGCACCATGTATGGGTATGGGTGGATGACTTGGTTAGTTTCCCATTGTCCATGTATTGAATATATCTGATTGGCAGGATACCTTGTTCCCAACCGAGTTTGACACTCTCAGGTTTGTCTCTCTCAGTGGCGTGACTTTGCCTACTGTTTTTTTGCAGAGATGCAGCCATCCCAGCCTCGCGATCTCCATGGGCGAGTCGTGGAGGACGTGAACGTTATACTCATGTGGCAGCTCCCTCTGGAGTACTCAGGGGCAGTCACTGGCTATGTGGTGTTCTACACAGAAACTGGCATGGCAGCCTGGAATCAAGTAAGTAATCTGATTTCAAAATATTAAACCAAACATTGATCAGTCTGCACGCCAGGCTATAATTAAACAGCCCTTCTGTGATGTGATCTGAACAAGGTCCTTTCTTGTGATAAGTTTACCGACCGGGATACATGCTGTGAAATATGGGTCCACTTGGTTGTAATCCTGAAATAGTATCAAACTAGATGCTAGTAGCACATAGTTTATTTTTCAAAGGCCAATTTAGGCCGCAGAGAAAAAATCCTTTAATCATGTTAATTCCATAGGTAAATTGATTAGAGAGTTAATAATAGGACACAGAAAGCATGCAAGCAAATAAAAAACACATACAGTAGTCCCTCTATTTTACAACCCTCTATTTTAAGACCACCCTTGATTATAAGACCACTTGATTTGGTCCCAAAGGGCAATATTCTGTGTTAAATGACCTTTTTAAGACCACCTGCAATATAAGATCACATTTTCTTCGTCCCATGGGTGGTCTTAAAATAGAGGGACCACTGTACATTGTAGCTAAATGTACTGGGCAATAAAGTGTGAAATGAACAGGAATTTTTTTTCCTTGTTTTTTTTCTGGGAGATTTTATTCCAGATTAATGTTACTATTTTGTCAGTTTTAAGGATGGTGTACGTTTTCTGTTTTTCAGATGAGGGTACCCTACCCCACCGTAGAGTACAAGCTCCAGGCCCTCTCTCCCCGTACCAACTACAGCATCTACATACGAGCTGTGTCCTCTCACTGGGAGAGTGACCGATCCAATATCGTTACCGTGGAGACAGAAGGTGTGTAAATAACAACAACAAAAAAAAACAAGCAATGTGCTAGAATTGAAAACTGAGAAGTGTTGAAAAAGAATAAAAGAACTTGTGAGAAAAAATAATTTTAAATTTTGCTTTCAAGTGTCAGGAAATTATGATAATGGCTTGAATGAATGCAAGCGAGGAAATTGTTGTGATATTTTGTTTAAAAATTTAAATGTGCATGATGCTTTTATGTTTGCACCATCCAGATTTGAAAGGCACAAGTCAGGGTACGTTGTTTGTCTGTCACCGGGAACACAGCTTTCTGTTGTCTGTTTGTGGTGTTTCCTTCACGTAAGACGTCATCCTGGAACTTCTGTATACAGACACAGTAGTGCAGGTGTCCAACAACCGATATCAGGCCTATTGGCTTGGTGGCATCAGATATGATATCACCCCAGTGGTTTATTCTTGTTAAATAGCACCCACGACCATATATAGCATACTTAGTCACTTGATGGTACAGCAGTCCCTCCCTATAATAGGGACGCCTCTTCTGACAATTTGAAAATAATTTGTCCACATAGAGAGGTGTCCTTTTATGAGAGTCACCAAGGGTGCTCTGTGCTCGCTGCCCAAATTAGTGTCCTCTCTGGAGAGTGTCCCTTAAGGGAGTGTCTGTCCTACTGATTGAGCCTCATTCTGACCTCTACATTGTGAGACAACCCAGTTTCATTGACGTCTTACGCGAAGGACGAAAATATTATCATAGTTAAAACTTTCACTGTAAAATGTTTCTACTGTAGAATGGAGTGTGGGAAAAACTGAGAAGCCGCTGTGAGGGCTGGCACTGGGTACTTTGGGTTACCATGGTTACATGTTCTATACCTGTTACCTGGTTTAGGCAATAGTATATTTTTTGTACACATTCACAGTATTCTTTTGTGTGTTTTAAAGTTGCTTTTTATTCTTTACTTTCTATAACTTTTTATTTTCATGGTAACAGTACCATTTTCATGGTAAAACTATCTACCACTGTCCATGCTGTCTGTGGCTATAATTATAGTTATTCACATTTAAGCTATATGTATATACTTTGTCGTTATTATGTTGGCCCCATTGTTAACCACACCAGTAGTGTCATACCAGGGTCATAAAATAGCATTTAGCGACTGTACAAATTACGTGCATTGTCTGGTTGTATACAGTCAGCGTAATGTTTATTGTTTTATACTGTGAATTAATACACGTCTTTTTACGGTTCACCTCGTGTCCACCATCAGTATATTAGTGATATCACATGCACACCTTCTGTACCATACTACAGACTCATATTTCAATGATTTTCATTGCGTGTTTGTAAATATTTTATTTTTGACTGATAATCGCCTGGCTAGTGCCTATATCCTTGGCCTTGTAAGCAATATGTTGTACCTTGGTATTAAAGAAAAAATTTTTAAGAAACAATAAAAATATGGATGTTAAGGTATAACAACCCACTGTTGCAAATGTATTTACAAGAGCTAGTGTTCCATCTGAGACATTCAAATGTCCCCAGTTTACCATTCACTACAAATGTTTTACAGTGGTCAAGTTGTCCAGCTTATAACTACGGGTAATACAATGATAGCGGCATATGAATTGATTCCAGTTGAAAATCAACTTTTTAATTTGGATACATAAATTCATTCCAATTGAAAATTGAATATTAGATTCAGTTGCATGATTGTCCATTCTTAGTTTTGAAAAAGTATTGACAGAAATTCACAGACGATCTTATTTCCTGTTTCCAGGGCATACTGGTGGTGACGGTGTCATGATCCCCATCGTGTCGGTCGTAGTTGTGCTTCTGGTCCTAGCAGCGATCGGTATTATCCTCTACTGGTATTTCAGGTAAGAGTCTGGTATGTGGGCTACCGAACATCTCCACCTGCCTGTTAACATGATTTATGACATATTGCAAGTCCATAAGTTCATGTTGGCCGCACTGTGCTATTCAACACACTGTTGCCAAACTGTTTCTCCTCCAACTATGCTTACAGTCAGATTGAAGTTTTTCAGCTTTGTGTAAAAACTGTGTCTATGCTATACTTCTTGTTTTTAAGCACACTTTTGTGCTTCGTTGCACTCTATATGCCAATCTATAAATCAGACACACTTAACGGTTATTCAACAAATTTAAAGCCGCTTGCTCAGACTTTCAGCTGTAATATGCAAACTTTGTTAAGGATATTTCTTGCTCTTTTTCTGGGCTCCCTTTTTCCTCAGGGGGCTGGGTTGTTTGAATTTGCATGTTATATAAGCTCAGATATGAATGTCTGAATATCTTTGACATGATAACCTTGTTCGTTATCGTCACAGTGGTTATTTACGACGGCGGTATCTGTTGTGGGTTGGTGTTGTCATGGTGTGGAATCAGAGCTAGGGTTCTTTTCGTAAAGGTCTCAGGATTTGGCACTTCACATGTATTGTATATTTATATATATATACTTATCACGTAGTACTATATGTAGATATTCCTTTCTATATATTTAAACAAACCTCTCTGCACTGCGATTGGCTCAGGCATTTCAATTTTATCGGCTGTGCTTATACCCTTATCTCTACCAGTTCAAAACCTCGGCCTGCATATAGACCCTTCAAGTAAGTCCGGGGTGGGCGGTGGGCAGTGGTCGGGTTCAGTAGCTCTGGGCTTTGCCTTGCTGATTGTGGCTGTGAGCATTAACCCTTTTGCTGCTACGCTTCGTTCTTTATGCATGAAAACGGGAAGGCAAGCAGTTGTCATGGGGATATCAGGGTGACTATGCAGAAACTGAAGCAGCAGATAATTGTACATAACAGCGGTCCGAAAATTGGAAATCAGCGGTTCGAGGCCTGTCGGACTCTAGTTGGAAGTCATGTATTAAGATCCAGCTATCTCCTTTTAACAGTTTAATTGTATACATGATAACAATACATGTAATCATAAGCACATATAAATGAACTACAGGTTTAATAGTAAGTTTCATAGGAAAGCCACCTAACCCACTGTTTTCTCATAATACAGTAATTACTGTAGATAGGATGTGATCAGTCAGTGATCAGTTGAAAATAAGAATGACCCCAGTATTATATTAGCATCTTGTTCTTCAGTCCCTCTCATTTCTACCAAATTCCCACATCCTTCTGCATTTCAGTTTTGCTGTGTTGTAGACGCATGATATGTGTGGGTACTTTGCCAAAATGTGCGGGTGGTGCTGCTTGACGATTCTTGTCAACAAATCCCAACATGTGTGTCTTGTATATCAGCTGCTACTTACTTAAGGAGGGGAGGGGCGATTTTTCTCAGCAGAAAAAGAAAATAACTTTTGAATTGTGTGCATTAACCAGAAAATTTACCATTTCAATTTGTGTCGCTTATGTTCAGACAACAACAGTTTGAACCCAACGTGGGCAACTCAGTTCAATTGCTGAAGTTATACGGACAAAGATTTAATAACAATAAAAGATCATCAATATGATCCTATATTTAGCAAATCATATTAGCAGTCCGATTGCTGTGCTATCATTACATGAGTTGCTGTGTTTTGTAAATCTAGTGGGAATTGGCAAATTAATCAAGTTCCTGTACCGACCCCGTTGTTAATGTTTCTGACCCTAGTTGTGTTTGAAAGAACATTTCAACGAGTGACTTCCCAGTATTGCATGACGTACATGGTTTATTTAACAAAAAGGAGAATAATTGTGCATGATTTCTGTCTTACAACATAAAGCCGTTGGAAGGTGCCAGGTAGGCTTTGTAGTTAGGAACACCTGTGCATATCTAATCGGATCAAATCTTCTCTGTAATCAGCATGTGAATATCCCGAGATTATAAACTGATTTCTGTGTTTCCTGTTGGATTGTATGTTATTATGTTACATCATTCCAGTATGTTGTCATGGCTACAGAAACAAACAAAATAAGCATTTGGATAAAATCTTTATATGATTTTATATACAGCAGGACCACGTTTTACAACTATCTATGATTTAGAACCACTTCAGAATAAATGCCGCTGCGTAGCAGTACAGTACCAAAATAAACTCTCAATGGCTGTTGGTACCAGAACAGAGACTACGTACTCGGTATGAACACTCTGCCACTGCCATTGGTGATCTTAATCCAAAGATTCCACCTTACTTCTGAAAATGTATCTGGGTATAAAATATTTGTGCAGTGGTCCCGCTCTTAAAGGACTTTCTCTAGAAAGGACACCCCTCTATAGCATGTGTATGAAGGACACAAATTTTTCGCAGCAAGTACTGTGAATGCATGTGGTGCTCCCTCTGACCAAAGAACACCTCTCTAATAAGGACAGAATTTTGTGGCAGAAGGGGTGTCCTTATTAGAGGGGGACTACTGTACTGCTCCTATGATGGTAGCATTATGTACCTGGGAGATTCGGAGGCAGTGCGTATGGTTAATTTAGAAGTACCGGGTACATGTATTATCTGTTAAAGTTCGTGTTTACGTACATGTGTAGCAAAGTTTTATGACAGTTTAGAGAAAAAAATCTTATGTATAGTTCGAGTTATAGCATATTGATGATGCAGTCAAAAGATGACCGTGATGGCTAACGTTTAATATGCCTACCGGTAATAATAAGTATTATATTTTAACAATAGCTTATTTATTACGTTATTAGCAGTGAACAATGACGAAGAAATGCTTATGTGAAATCGGCAAGTTTTGAAATGAACGGGGCTCTTGGGCATTTTCCCACTTTAAGTTATTATTTCGGAACATTTTTTCAGCAAATATTAATCACAAGTGACCACCTTGCAAAGAAAAGTAAATGTGGCGTTAATTTGAACAATACAGTGGTCCCCCACTAATAAGGACACCCCTTCTGCTAAACAATTCTGTCCTGATTAGAGAGGTGTCCTTTGGTGAGAGGGAGCATTACATACATTCACAGTACTTGCTGCCAGAAATCTGTGTCCTTTATAGAGGGGTGTCCTCTCTAGAGAGTGTCCTTTAAGAGAGGGACCACTGTACTTCTCCCTCTTGCAACAGGCCACCTCTCTAATGTGGCCACAATTTCTTGGCAAACAGGCTGGCCATGTTAGAGGTGGACTACTATATAGCCATGCTTTGTTTAAAATTTTTCAGCATGGTTGTAGTTGTTAGTGTGCTTGATGTGGTTTGCAATCTATAAAAGTATATTATGAAAGGACTTGATATTTACAACAATGGAT
>JAAUYG010053504.1_pt1 | contig 11344 bp, 8 predicted proteins | sample 7278091 | NCBI WGS metagenome assembly JAAUYG01 (sample SAMN14350201, study PRJNA611818) | marine sediment metagenome | isolation source: surface marine sediment (0.6m) | place: French Polynesia: Moorea | collected 2018-08 | reverse complement strand
CCGCAGGCGCGCGGCCTCGATATGGATGCCCGGATCAAGTCCGGGCATGACAGCGGTGTGTGTTGGCCCTCTCCGCCCCTCCGCTGTCATCGCCGGGCTCGACCCGGTGATCCATGGAGGCCGCGGGTTTCCCGGCCCGAGGTGGATGCCAGGATCCAGCCCGGGCGCGACAGCGAAGAACAGGGCGAGTCGTGAAGGCCCTCAGCCTACCTCGCGGCGGCCTCAAGTTTGCGAGTGGGCCGCGCCTTCGGGGGCCGGCGGATAGGCCTCGCGGATCACACGCTCGACCCGGTCCTTGAGATCCCGGCGCAGGCCCAGCGCGAAGAAGACCTCGGCGACCAGGAACATCGGCCCGACCAGGGCCTGGAAGAGGTTGCTGACCAGTGCCGGCCGGCGGCCCTCGAAGACGTGGCCCAGAAGCTGAAGCGCCCAGCCGCCGACGAAGAGGACCGCGAAGGCGACCCAGACGACCCGGGCGCTCTGGGTCGCGACGATCCACTCCGCGAGGCCCAACGCGGGGACCATGAAGAGGCCCAGGGCCAGCCCGATCGGCCGGTCGAGCCAGATCCACAGCAGCCAGACCGCGGCCGAGACCAGCAACGCCAGCGAGACGGTCACGGGCCCGAGCCCGATCCGCGCCAAGGCCAGCGCCAGCATCAGGGACAGGATGATCGCAGGGATCCCGAAGAAATGCGTCACGCGGTTGCGGTGATCGCGGTGATAGGTCGTGTACATCGCCATCTGGCGCTCGAACAGCGTGGCTGTCATGACCCCAAACCCAGGGTTGTATGCGACCTCGAGGAGAGCTTAGCGCCGCAGCGCGGCAAGGTCGATCCCGCTCGGGCCCGCCGGCTCAATCCCCCGGCGCCGCGGCCTCCTGGGCGGGCGCCGGATCGGCCGCGCGGCGGCGCCGGAAGATCAGGCGCAGCACCACGTAGAAGACCGGCGTCAGCAGGAGGCCGAAGAGCGTCACGCCGAGCATGCCGGAGAAGACCGCCGTGCCCAGCGCCTGGCGCATCTCGGCGCCGGGACCGGTGGCGATCATCATCGGCACCACGCCCAGGATAAAGGCGAAGGCGGTCATGAGGATCGGGCGCAGGCGCAGGCGGCAGGCCTCGACGGCGGCCTCGACCAGCGCCAGGCCCCGCTCCTCGGCCTGGCGGGCGAACTCGACGATCAGGATCGCGTTCTTCGCCGACAGGGCGATCAGCACGACCAGGCCGACCTGGGTCAGGATGTTGTTGTCCATGCCCCGGGTCATGATGCCGATCATCGCCGAGAGCACGGACATCGGCACGATGAGGATGATCGCCAGCGGCAGGACCCAGCTCTCGTACTGGGCCGCGAGCACCAGGAAGACGAAGAGCACCGAGAGCAGGAAGATGAAGATCGCCGTGTCGCCGGTCTGCTTCTGCTGATAGGCCAGCTCGGTCCACTCGAAGGTCATGCCGTCGGGCAGCAGCCTCTCCGCCAGCTCCTCCATGGCCGCCAGGGCGTCGCCGGAGGAGACCTCGGGCGCGGCCGAGCCCTGCACCGGCACCGAGGTGTAGAGGTTGTAGCGCTGCACCAGGTCGGGCCCGGAGCGCAGCTGCACGTCGGCCAGGGTGCCGAGCGGGACCAGGGCGCCGCTGGCCGAGCGGACCTTGAGCTGCGCGATATCCGCGACGTCCAGGCGGAAGGGAATGTCGGCCTGGGCGCGGACCTGGTAGACGCGGCCGAAGGCGTTGAAGTCGTTAACGTAGGTGGTGCCGAGGTTGACCGAGAGCGCCTCGAAGATGGACTCGATCGGCACGTTCAGGATCTGCGCGCGCACGCGGTCGATCTCCAGGAAGATCTGCGGGCTGGCGGCGCTGAAAGTGGTGAAGACCCGGGTCAGGCGCGGATCCTGGTTGGCCTGGGCGACCAGGCCGTAGGCCGCGCCCAGGGCGCGGCGCATGTCGGCGGCGTCGAGCTCCTGGACCTGCAAACGGAAGCCGCCGGCGGTGCCGATGCCGCGCACCGGCGGCGGCGGAACCGCGATGATGAAGGCCTCCTGGATCTGCTGCAGCCGGCCGAAGAGCTGGCCGATGATGGCGTCGGCGGACAGCCCCTGGGCCAGGCGTTCCTCGAAGGGCGCGAAGGCGGCGAAGATCACCCCGGTGTTGGTGGCGTTGGTGAAGGTCGCGCCGGAGAAGCCGGCGAAGCCCACGGCGTTGATCACGCCCGGGGTGTCCTGAACGATCTCGCTGGCGCGCAGGACGACGTCGTCGGTGCGGTTGAGCGAGGCGGCGTCGGGCAGCTGAACCACCACGATGGCATAGCCCTGGTCGAGCTGCGGGATGAAGCCGCGCGGCACGGACTGCAGCGCCAAGCCGGTGCCGTAGACCAGCCCGGCGAAGGCCAGCAGCATGCCCAGGCGCATCGCCTTGCGCCCGACCAGCACGCGCACCGTGGCGGCATAGCCGCCGCTGACCCGGTCGAAGCCCGTGTTGAAGCGCTCGCCGGCCCAGGCGACGGCGCGGGTCAGGAAGAACTTCGGCGGCGGCGCATCCTTGGGCTTCAGAAGCAGCGCCGCCAGGGCCGGCGAGAGGGTCAGCGAGTTGACGGTCGAGATCAGGGTCGAGGCCGTGATGGTGACCGCGAACTGCTGATAGAACTGCCCGCTGATGCCGGGAATGAAGGCCACCGGCACGAAGACCGCGGCCAGGACCAGGGAGGTCGCGATGATCGCGGTGCCGACCTCGTCCATGGTCCGGTGCGCCGCCTCCCGCGGCGACAGGCCCTCGCGGATGTTCCGCTCGACGTTCTCGACCACCAGGATGGCGTCGTCGACCACGATGCCGATCGCCAGGACCAGGCCGAAGAGGGTCAGCATGTTCAGCGAGAAGCCCATGCCGGCCATGATCAGGAAGGTGCCGATCAGGGAGACCGGGATCGCGGCGATGGGAATCAGGGCGGTGCGCCAGGACTGCAGGAAGATCAGCACCACCAGCACGACCAGGATCAGGGCCTCGAAGAGGGTCTCGTAGACCGCGTCGATCGATTCGGCGATGAACTCCGTCGGGTTGTAGACGATCTCGTAGGCGAGGCCCGGCGGAAACTCCGCGCCGGCCCGCTCCATGGTCGCGAGGATCTGTTCCGCGGTCTCCAGGGCGTTGGTGCCGGGCCGCTGGAAGATGCCGAGCGCGACCGCCGGCTTGCCGTTCAGGTAGCTGTTGGTGATGTAGTCGCGCGCGCCCAGCTCGACCCGGGCGACGTCCCAGACCCGCACGATCCGCCCGGCGCCGGTCGACTTCACGATGATGTTGCGGAACTCGCGCGGATCGGACAGCCGCCCCTGGGTAGAGACGGTCACCTGGAAGGGCGTTCCTTCCGGCGAGGGCGGCGCGCCGATCGCGCCGCCGGCGACCTGCACGTTCTGCTCGCGCAGCGCCTCGACCACGTCGCCGGCGGTCAGGCTGTAGGCCGCCAGCTTGTCCGGGTCGAGCCAGACCCGGATCGAGAACTCGCGCTCGCCGAAGAGCCGCACGTCGCCGACGCCGCCCAGCCGGACCAGCTCGTCGCGCACCCGCGTTCGCGCGTAGTTGGAGACGTAGAGCTGATCGTAGGTCTCGTCCGGCGAGAGCATGTGCACGACCATCATCAGGTCGGGCGAGGACTTGCGCGTGGTGATCCCCTGACGGCGGACCTCCTCGGGCAGTCGCGGCTCGGCCACGGCCACGCGGTTCTGCACCAGCACCTGGGCCTGGTCGAGGTCGGTGCCGAGCGCGAAGGTGACCGTGATCTGGACCTGCCCGTCGCTGGTCGAGTAGGAGGACATGTAGATCATGCCCTCGACGCCGTTGATCTCCTGCTCCAGCGGCGTGGCCACGGTGGCCGCCACCGTCTCGGCGTTGGCGCCGGGATAGGTCGTGCTGACGACGATGGTCGGCGGCGCGATCTCCGGGTACTGGGACACCGGCAGCTGCAGGAAGGCGATGCCGCCGGTGATCAGCATGACCAGGGACAGGACCGTGGCGAAGATCGGCCGGTCGACGAAGAAGTGAGCGAAGCGCATGGCGGGGGCCTTTTCGGCTGGCGGGGGCCTACTCGGCGGTGGGCGGCAGCTCGGTCATCTCCGGCGAGACCGTGACACCCGGGCGGACCCGCATCAGCCCGTTGACCACGATCGTCTCCTCGCCGCTCAGGCCCTCGCGGATCACGCGGTAGCCGTCGATGCGCGGGCCGGGCCGCACCTCCTTGGACGCGACCTGACCCTCTTCATCGACCACGTAGACGATGCGCTTGTTCTGGTCGCTGGCGATCGCCGCGTCGGGCAGCAGGATGCCGTCGTAGGGCAGCGACCCGGGCACGTTGACCCGGCCGAAGAGGCCGGGCTGCAGGACCAGGTCCGGGTTCGGCACCAGGGCCCGCACCCGCATGGTGCCGCTGTCCGGATCCAGCCGGTTCTCGGAGAAGTCCAGCTTGCCTTCGAAGGGTTCCTCGCTGTCGTCGGAGAGTCGGATCGCCACGTCCAGCCCGCCACCGCCTTCCTGCAACCGGGCGCCGCGCTCCCGCGCGTTGCGCGCATAGACCAGGAAGGAGCGCTCGTCGATGTCGAAATAGAAGTAGATGGGGTCGGTGCTGACGATGTTGGTCAGCACGGTGGTGTTGGCCTCGACCAGGTTGCCCTCGGAGACGTAGTTGCGGTCGATCCGGCCGGTGAGCGGCGCCCGGATCTGGGTGTACTCCAGATCGAGCTTGGCCCGCTCGATCGCCGCCTTGGCCGCGGCGACCCGGGCCTGCGCAGAGAGGAAGGCTTCGCGCCGTTCGTCCCGTGCCTGCTGCGAGATGTTGCCGCGGCTGATCAGCTCCTCGGCACGGGTGAGTTCGCTGCGAGAGAAGTTCAGCTCCGCCTCGGCGCCGTCGAGTTCGGCCTGGGCTTGGCCGAGGGCGGTCTCGAAGGGGCGGGCGTCGATGGTGAACAGCAGGTCGCCTTCCTTGACGATCTGGCCGTCCTCGAAGGCGATGCTCTCGAGGTAGCCGCCGACCCGGGCCCGCACCTCGACCTCGCTGACCGCCGCGAAGCGGCCGACGAACTCGTCGTCCTCCACGATCGGCTTGACCACGGGCTTGGCCACCGTGACCTGCGGCGGCGGCGGCGCGGACGGCGCATTGGCCGCCGCCTGCTCATCCTCGCAACCGGTCAGAAGCAAGGCGAGAACCGCAGGCAGCAGCGCGGCGCCGGGAAAGGAAGCGGGTTTGCCGAAAGCACGTCGGCACAGCGTCGAGATCATGGTCGCGGTCCTGGATGCTAGTTGCTGGGATTCCAGTTGCCGGGCGTCGCAGAGGGTCTGGTCTTTGTGCCGAAATGACGAAAGGCCCGCCGGCGACGGCATGAGAATGCGAAGCATCGGCAGAGCCACCTCCGTTAAATAGGTTAACGTCGGAGTGTTTCAATTCCAGCAGCGGCTTATTGCTGACCCTTTCCTGCCGCCGCTCCGACCGTCCGGGACAAGACCCAACGATTGCCTCATAAGGCCCTGATATCGCTTGTCGTCCCCAGAATTCCCCAGCGTGGCAGTCGGAAAATCTTGCTATTTAGGTCAGAATAGCTTACCTATTTTACATGGTTGCTGTTAACCAACTGGCCATCTTTCGGGTATTCTCCTGAGCAGCCGGGGGAAGGATCGTCCGTTAGACCGCCTGCTTCGGAGCTGAAGACACGGCATGGCACTCGCAGAAGTCTCCCTCGACGACAAGTACACCCTCGACAGCGGTCGGGTCTTCCTGACCGGAACCCAAGCCCTGGTTCGCCTGCCGATGATGCAGCGGCAGCGCGACGCCGCCGCCGGGCTGAACACCGGCTGCTTCATCTCCGGCTACCGGGGCTCGCCCCTGGGCGGAGTCGACCAGCAGCTCTGGCGCGCCCGCAGGTTCCTGGAGACCAACCACGTCCGCTTCCAGCCCGGGGTCAACGAGGACCTCGCCGCGACCGCGGTCTGGGGCAGCCAGCAGGGCGAGCTCTTCGGCGACAGCAACTACGACGGCGTCTTCGCCATGTGGTACGGCAAGGGCCCCGGGGTCGACCGCTGCGGCGACGTCTTCAAGCACGGCAACGCGGCCGGCTCCTCGCCCCACGGCGGCGTGCTGCTGCTGGCCGGCGACGACCACACGGCCAAGTCCTCGACCCTGGCGCACCAGTGCGAATACACCTTCATGGACGCCATGATCCCGGTCCTCAACCCGGCCGGGGTGCAGGAGTTCCTGGACCTGGGGCTCTACGGCTGGGCGATGAGCCGCTATTCCGGCTGCTGGGTCGGCTTCAAGACCATCGCCGAGACGGTCGACACCTCGGCCTCGGTCTACGTCGATCCGCACCGGGTGGAGATCGCCCTGCCCGAGGACTTCGACCTGCCGGAGGGCGGGCTCAACATCCGCTGGCCCGACCAGCCACTGGTGCAGGAGGAGCGCCTGCACCGCTACAAGGCCTACGCCGCCCTCGCCTTCGCCCGGGCCAACCGCCTGGACCGGATCGTCCTGGACAGCCCGAAGCGGCGCTTCGGCATCGTCACCACCGGCAAGTCCTACCTCGACGTCATGCAGGCCCTGGAAGACCTGGGCATCGACCAGGAGCTGGCGGCCGAGATCGGCATCACGGTCTACAAGGTCGCCATGACCTGGCCGCTGGAGCGCGAGGGCGCACGGGCCTTCGCCGAGGGTCTGGAAGAGGTCCTGGTGGTCGAGGAGAAGCGCGCGGTCATCGAGAACCAGCTCAAGGAGCAGCTCTACAACTGGCGCGCCGACGTGCGCCCGCGGGTCATCGGCAAGTTCGACGAGCAGGGCGACTGGGTGCTGCCCTCGACCAACGAGCTGACCCCCGCCGGCATCGCGCGGATCATCGCCAGGCGCATCGCCCGCTTCTACACCAGCGACCGGGTCCAGCAGCGCCTGGCCTTCCTGGAAGACAAGGAGAGGGCGCTGCAGCAGGAGAAGGCGCCGATCGCGCGCATCCCCTACTTCTGCTCCGGCTGCCCGCACAACACCTCGACCAAGGTGCCCGAAGGCAGCCGGGCGCTGGCCGGGATCGGCTGCCACTACATGGTCCAGTGGATGGACCGCAACACCGACACCTTCACCCAGATGGGCGGCGAGGGCGTGACCTGGGTCGGCCAGGCGGCCTTCTCCAAGACCAAGCACGTCTTCGTCAACCTGGGCGACGGCACCTACTTCCACTCCGGCATCCTGGCGATCCGTGCCTGCGTCGCCGCCGGCGTCAACATCACCTTCAAGATCCTGTACAACGACGCCGTCGCCATGACCGGCGGCCAGCCCATGGACGGGCCGCTGGACCCGGCGATGATCAGCCGCCAGATCCAGGGCGAGGGCGTCAAGAAGGTCGTGGTGGTCAGCGACGAGCCGGAGAAGTATCCGGTCACGACCCACTGGGCGCCCTGCGTCACCATCCGCCACCGCGACGACCTGGACGCGATCCAGAAGGAGCTGCGCGAGCACCCCGGCGTCACCGCGATCATCTACGACCAGACCTGCGCCGCGGAGAAGCGGCGCCGGCGCAAGCGCGGCAGCTTCCCCGACCCGGCCAAGCGGGCCTTCATCAACGAGCTGGTCTGCGAGGGCTGCGGCGACTGCTCGGTCGCCTCGAACTGCGTCTCGGTGACCCCGGTGGAGACCGAGTTCGGCCGCAAGCGGGCCATCGACCAGTCCTCCTGCAACAAGGACTTCTCCTGCGTCAACGGCTTCTGCCCCAGCTTCGTGACCGTGCACGGGGGCAGCTTGCGCAAGCGCAAGACCGCCGAGGCCGGCAGCATGAACTGGCCGGAGATCCCCGACCCCAAGGTGCCGGCGCTGGACGCGCCCTACGGCATCCTGATCACCGGGGTCGGCGGCACCGGCGTGGTCACCATCGGCGCCCTGCTGGGCATGGCCGCGCACCTGGAAGGCCGCGGCTGCGCGGTCCTGGACATGGCGGGCCTGGCGCAGAAGGGCGGCGCGGTGGTCAGCCACATCCGCCTGGCGCCACAGCCCGAGGACATCCACGCCGTTAGGATCTCGGCCGGCGGCGCCCGGCTGGTCCTGGGCTGCGACCTGGTGGTCGCCGCGGGCTTCGAATCGCTCTCCAAGATGACGCCGGGCGAGACCCACGCGGTCATCAACAGCCAGGAGACCGTGACCGGCGACTTCACCCGCAACCCGGACTTCCACTTCCCGGGCCAGCGCCTGCACGAGCTGATCTCCAAGGCCAGCGGCGGCCAGGCCGACTTCCTGGAGGCCACGCGCATCGCCACCGCCCTGATGGGCGACTCCATCGCCACCAACCTCTTCATGCTCGGCTATGCCTGGCAGAAGGGCCTGGTGCCCCTGTCCAAGGACGCGATTCTCAAGGCGATCGAGGTCAACGCGGTCGCCGTCGAAGCCAACCAGCGCGCCTTCCTCTGGGGCCGGCGCGCCGCCCACGACCTCGAGGCGGTCCAGAAGGCCGCGGCGCCCAAGGCCGAGCCGGAGAGCCACCACCTGTCGCAGACCCTGGACGAGGTGATCGAGCGCCGCCGGCGTTTCCTCACCGACTACCAGAACGCCGCCTACGCGGAGCGCTACCTCGCCCTGGTCGAGACGGCCCGGGGCGCCGAGTCGGCCCGCACCCCCGGCCTCGCGGGCTTCGCCGAGGCCGTGGCGCGCTACGGCTTCAAGCTCATGGCCTACAAGGACGAGTACGAGGTCGCGCGGCTCTTCACCGAAGGCAACTTCGAAGCCAAGCTACGCCAGACCTTCGACGGCGACTACAAGCTCCACTTCCATCTGGCGCCGCCGATCGTGGCCGAGAAGGACCTGGAGTCGGGCCGCCTCAAGAAGAAGGAATACGGGCCCTGGATCTTCACCGCCTTCAAGCTGCTGGCGAAGTTCCGCGGTCTGCGCGGCACGCCCTTCGACGTCTTCGGCTACAGCGCCGAGCGGCGGACGGAGCGGCAGCTGGTCCGCGACTACGCGGCCCTGGTCGAGGAGGTCGCGGCGCGGCTCGACCACGACAACCACGCCCTGGCGGTCGCCCTGGCCTCGGTGCCGGAGAGGATCCGCGGCTACGGCCACGTCAAGGACGCCCATCTCGAGGCGGCCAAGGCCCAGGAAGCGGAGCTGCTCCAAGCCTTCCGCAATCCCCAGGCGGCCAAGAGCGCGGCGGAGTAGCCCCCGCGGAGCAGCCCCCGGGGCGGAGCGGGACCGAAAGCCGCACGCGCTTTCGAGCCCTAGTGGAGGGTCGCGGCCCGGGGCCGCAAGGCCGGAGCCGTGACGGCAGGCCTGGGCGCCGAGGCGCTGCGGTCGGGCAGGCGGCAGCCCTGGGCAGCCAGCACCGCCGCGAGCTCCCTGGCCGCTTCCAGCAGGCCCGGCGCGCCCTCGCGCAGGACCAGCCATTCGGCGAGCCCGCGGGCGGTCTGAGTCTCGGCGCGCTGGCAGGCGCCGACCAGGGCCAGGATGCAGACCTCGTCGGCGCAGACGCAGGGACAGCAAGGCTGATGATATTCGATCGGCCGGCGGGCATAGCCGCAGATCTCCCGCACCATGCCGATCAGGGCGGTCAGGACCTCGCGGCCGGGCTCGGTGCCGAAGGCCACGGCCAGGTCGTTCCAGGCCAGGGACCAGAGCCGGGGGTCCCTGCTGCTGGAGCCGACGATCCAGCGCCTCAAGGCCCGAAGGACGACCGCCTCCGCCTCGACCAGTTCAGACAGCTCCCGGAGCATCAGACGGCCTCGCCCGCCGGTATCGCAGCGAAGGTGACGGTGGCGAAGGCTAGCGGCGCGGTGGCGCCCGCCTGCTTGGACACAATTCGTTCCATTGCGATCCCCGAAGTTGACTCCGATCCGGCGGTGGCGGGCTCGCCCGAAAGAGAGCGGACAGCAAGTCTCCCCCGCCCGGTTCATCCGAGGTTATTGAGAATGACTCGCAATTGCAAACAGAAATCCGCCGCCCCCTCCGGCACGCGCAGGGCATCGACCCGGGCAGCACCGCCGGATCGAAGGCCCTTCGACGGTCAGCGATTGAGCGGCGTTCGATCTGCCTCATATAGAGGGAGTGGCCTGTCAGCCTTCACAGGCAGCCGGGCTGCCTTAGAGTTCTGTCTTGCGAAGCCGAGGAGGGAGGAAGAGAGCCATGACCCAGGATGTCGCGATCGTCGTCGGTGCCGGACCGGGGCTTGGGGCCGCCCTCGCCCGGCGTTTCGCCCAGGCCGGCCTGAAGGTCGTCCTGGCCCGGCGCAACAAGGAGGCGCTCGAGGAGCTGGCGGCTGAGACCGGCGGTCGGGCCTACGCCTGCGACGCCACCGACCACGGCGCGGTCGAGGCGCTCTTCGCCGCGGTCGAGCGCGACCTCGGCAGCCCCGCGGTGGTCTCCTTCAACGCCGGCGCCTACCGCCCCGGCGGGGTCCTGGAGATCACGCCGGAGGACTTCGAGCACTGCTGGCGGGTCGGCTGCCTGGGCGGATTCAACGTCGCGCAGGCGGCGGCGCGGCGGATGCTCGAAGCGGGCAGCGGCAGCCTGCTCTTCACCGGGGCCACCGCGGCGCTGCGCGGCAGCGCCGGCTTCGCCAACCTGGCGGTGCCGAAGTTCGGGCTGCGCGCCCTGGCCCAGAGCCTGGCCCGCGAGCTGGGGCCCAAGGGCATCCACGTCGCGCACCTGATCATCGACGGCCAGATCGCCGCGGAGCGGCCTGGCTACAACGCGGCCGAGCGGGGCCCGGATGCAGTCCTCGATCCGGCGGCCATCGCCGAGGCCGCCTATCAGGTCCACCTGCAGCCGCGCAGCGCCTGGACCCAGGAGCTGGACCTCCGCCCCTGGGTCGAGCGGTTCTGACGCCGCCGCAACCGGAGGAGAGGATGACCGCCGAACAGGAGGAACGCCTGGTCGCGCTGGAGACCCGGCTCGCGCACCAGGAGCAGATGATCGAGGAGCTCAACGACCTGGTCTTCCGGCAAGGCCAGGCCCTCGACGGCATGAAGCGCGACCTCGCGCAGGTCGCCGACCGCCTGCGCGAGGCCCTGCGCCGCAGCGATCCCGGCTGAAGCCGGGCAGCCGGATCCGGTCAAGGCTCCCCGGACCCGGATCCGGCCTCGGACAGGAAATCGGCCCAGACCGCAGCGCCCCAGAGCGGCCGCACGGCATCGACCGCCGTCTGCGAGCGCAGGCCCTTGAGCCACCCTTTCTGGCGTCTCACGCCGGCTCCGCTCAGATCTCCAGGCCGACGGCGCGCTTGTAGAGGTCGAGGAGCTCTTCCTGCTCCTGGCGGTCGTTGCTGTCCATCTTCCGCAGCTTGACCACCTGGCGCATGATCTTTGTGTCGAAGCCGGTCGCCTTGGCCTCGGCGTAGACCTCGCGGATG
>JAAUYG010145039.1_pt1 | contig 11345 bp, 8 predicted proteins | sample 7278091 | NCBI WGS metagenome assembly JAAUYG01 (sample SAMN14350201, study PRJNA611818) | marine sediment metagenome | isolation source: surface marine sediment (0.6m) | place: French Polynesia: Moorea | collected 2018-08 | reverse complement strand
TTTACCGTAGATTAAAGTAGGATTACGGCGTTTTAGGGGGTTTAACGCCGGTTATTAGCTGGTGCTGCATTCTCTGCTACGATCATGCCTAAAAAAGTTAGGACCTGATGTGAGCGTAGTTAAAAGCAATATTCAAATTTGTGTATGCCTTGGAACTGAATACCATAAATCCACAAACACAAACATAAACCAAAGTGATCGCTAAGACCAAATGCCTTTAATAAATATGTTGCATCATTTTTAAGTTGCAATACATGTACATATATCCATACTTGTAAATACATTACGTGAAATGTATAAATCACATGTAATTACTAAAGGGCCAATAATAGCTACAAAGCCAACAATGTAAGACTTTTAGCCTGCAGGTATTAGCTTCATCAAAGTAACATTATTAATCTGAGCCCATTACAGCCATCACTTACACATGCATGACGTTGATCACCAGGTCATAAACTTGTAGAAAGTCATCACATTTCAAACGAGTTCCAGTGTTGATGTTAAACTCTCCGAGCATCTTCGGCGCATTCTCTGCATGAAAAGCAAAGATTACTCTATAATTAGCGGAAACGCGAGGAGATTTCAGTCTCACGGAAAAGCCTCCATGTACTGTATGCAATACAAGGTTGTCTACATGACGCAAAATACTAATAGCCGTAGATACAACTTGGCAGTTTCAAACGATGTCTGTAGAAATAAATGGATACGACACACTTCACCACAAGTAGATATGGGTGCATTTATTCAGGGTGAATATTTTATATATCTTTAATACCACACAACCAACCAATACAAGAATATCAATACATTGATTAATTTTACCTTCTGTCTCTCCCTCTTCACTTGATATGAGGATAGTTCCTAGAAAAGAAAGTTGGTATATACATGTAGATAATATAATTGCAACTAGAAAATCAACAACTATCAATTCTTATTTTCAATTATTTGCAGAAACATTACAAATTTTAAACCGGACATTTTTTCAACAGAAATCAATAATATTTTCTGTCCATTTTCTGTGTCTGTATAACAGTGGAGACCCAAAATCACAACTCCCCACGTCTGATACCAGAGTGGTCTTTATTATGAGGTGGTCTTAATACTGGACAATAGAGAACTAGTGAGTAACAGTCAGTCATCTGATAAGTGGTCTTATTTCCGAGGTGGTATTAAGGCAGAATGTAGCAAGTACATACAGTGATCTCTCTTAAAGGACACTCTTTAGAGAGGACCCCCCTCTAGAAAGGATACAAATTTGTGGCAACAAGCAGCATGAATACATGTGGTGTTTGCTCTCACCAAAGAACCCCCCACCCCCCTAATGACAAAATTTTTGGCAGAAGGGGTGTCCCTATTAAAGTTGGACTACTGTACATTAAAATCTCAAATAGATATCCTTTTCTCTTACACCACAAAAGAGTATGCTGCCAAAACCAACAGTACTCTGGTTGTTACAAATATAAGCAATAAAGAGAATGATTCTTTTCATCCAACAGGTCCTGTGCCGCATAGAAAATTTTATTTAATTAAATTGTTATGTTGGCCATGCACTCACCTTTGCCGTCGTCAATTTCCACATCTGGGGCAACCATTCCTAATGCACTCTTCAAGATCTGTGGGACAAAAATAACAAACATTTACAAAACAGAATATGGTTGTCAACCTACAGAAAATAAACAGTGTCTAAAGTATGTTTATGTGCACTAGTACCATAAGAAAAACATGGTTGGCCCAGCTATGATCCAAAACCCATGCCACATGCCAATGGAAAAAGAAGACACAGCAATTAATGTTATTTTTTGTTTATGCTGCATAGAAATGCATGCCAACTTATCAGGGAGCATCAAACTTGATTCATTAAAAGTAATTCAGAACTAGCGTTTTGTTTTCTTGAGCTTTCTCACTCAATACATGTGCATAACTCTGGCAGTAAGTGATAATACTATTGAAAGTCACACTGTCAGTTGATCTCAAATCTTTGGGGAAGTCCCTTCACCCCTGTCAGGGGCAAAATGCTGATGTCAAAGCACCTGCCGACAGGTCGGAAGGGATTTCTCCGAAAATTCAGGATGCTTTAATAACAGCCAATCTTTTCCATATCAATAGTATTTACATCTCGAAGGTAGGAACCAAGAGCCCAATACAGATACTACTTTCCTCTGTCAGTTTCTGTAAAAGATGTTACTTTATCTGGAATTGTCTGGTATTTTCTGAGACCAGTTTCTAAAAACAACTAAAGTATAGAAATAAACTGAAGACCATTAATCACCTTGGTAAGCCAGTCTTTTTTTTACATGCTTATTAAGGTTAGCGATCATTTCTAGATATAAAACTTTCACAGGTCCAGCCTCTGACCTTGTCTTCCAGCGTTTTTACTGTGATGTGTCCGGTGTTGAGTTGAACCGTGACCTGTGGTTTCTCAGAGCAGACGTAACATTTCGGGTTCGGTTTGTCCAGGACGCAAGGAACGAGCAGCTTCTTCCGTGGGTTTGGATGTCGATTAAGGTACACCTAGAAAACAGGGCGGGAACGAATCCAGTAAAATGCAACTTGGGGGCCCAGTGTATAATTTTGTTTTATATACACAAAAGGCTGAGGTAATCTCATTCAAGAAATACCGTTGTTGAAAGAATGGAACGAACATACAGATTCAAATACATTGAAACCTGTCTTGAGAGACCACAGCCATGACAGAACACCTGTCTTGACGGACCACACATTCCTGGCAGGTCTCACATTTTACTGTAATTGAACCTGTCACCAAAGACCACCTGTCTTGAGACACCATATTTTTATGGTCAACAGGGTGGTCTTTCAAAACAGTTTCTACTGTATTAACCTTTTGTACAATTTAAAAAAGTTATAACTAACAGCAGAGTCCAGCATTACCAGGTAATAGATAAAATAGTCCAATACAATTCATCTAAACATATGAGCACGGGTGACAGATCGCTGCTATACAGTGAAATAACAAGGAGTTGAAAGATTAGGTTTTAGTGGAATACCCTGAATACCAATGAATACCTGTTTGTTACATTGAATCCACTATAAGAATGACAACAGGAAGGATCAGCATTATATGTATAACAACTGCATAATAATTCATTACCATGGAACTTGGCTTTCAGAAAGCCTGAGAAATAAAGAAAAATGCTCAGAAATAATGACAATCATTCCAAACATCACCACGGTGATAGCTCCAAGATCAAAGACCGCCTCTGACAGGCAGAATTCAGGACAGCATTTTTCAGTCCTTTAGGTAGCAGGTACAATAGAACTGCTTACACCACAGCATTTTGGCCATGGTACTAAAACAGAACCAGCTTTTTCCATGTTTTGTTTTTTTTTTGTTTTTTTTAAATAAACCTGCATACTCTTACTGTTTTGCACTGTTCTATCCGGCCAGCCAGGATTTTCAGGCCCTCGAGGACCAGCAAACCAGCAATCACGGCGTTTGTGGTGGCAATGGCTGGGATAATGTTCCCCGCCATAGCTGAAACCAGGAAGTGTAACATGTACAATAAAGCTGCTCATGAAAAAAGAAAAAGGTTCATGAGACTGTTAACAGAAATTATTTTTATTCCAGGTATAGTAATTCAGAATCTCAGAGAATTCAATATCACAGACTGTATTATTTTCCAGCATCACATACCAGCCTTTTCTGCTTCACAATTTTTTCATTAGGTGTACAAACCTCTCACGTGACTTTAAACATGTATTGGAAACAGAAACCAAATGTGGTAGTTTCATGTTTAAGAGTATTTTTCGATCAGGACATCTATATGAATGCTATATAAAACAACGGGCATCAAATCATATGCAAATTATTCCAAGCTGAGTAAGCTGGTATTAGTAAATAATGTGTAATGCACAGTAATTTCACCTGGAAGCAGACAGCTGCAAAAAATTAACGAGTACAAGATATAGGATATGAAAATGTATTTTACTCACATTTAATATCAAACCGAGTCTTGACTGGTATGCCAAATATATAGGCACGAATATTAGCTGCACATGTCACAAAATCCATAGCACTCTCGTCATCCTGAAAATACAAGGTTAATAGGTTAATGACAGAGTGTTCTTGCTCCGACTGAACAAAATTCAAACTTAAGCTGGTACTCCAACATGTTCAAAGATTGGTATTAAAAACATGTAAAACATTCAAAGGCATCTTAACGTTTTACTGAGCTCTATACCACATACACCAGATTTTTCTCGAGATTTACTTGTGACAAAATAATGTTTCACCAAATAAATAAGACCAAAATAAAATCCTTCCAAGATCCCAATTAAATTGGTTTTTATTAATTAATTTAATGAAAGTATAAATTCTTCAGCTGACTGGATTGTTTCTAAGAGTCGGCATGACACCCATTTCCGTACGTATCTTCAACTTTGCACACTGACCTGGTAGCAAACCCAGCTTATTTTACTACAACAGACTACAGCAGCTCAGGAGTGTACCTCTACACCCATCCACCTAAGAATTGACTGATCTGAATGTCGTACACTAAACCGAAGTGCTCGGAATTGGTTTAACAGCATTTACTGAAAACTAATATTATAAAAACATACTGGTTCTGCCCTATAAACATGAATTAAAAGAAACACTACCCTGTACACCCCTCTTTACCTTGTCCCAGACCAACATTCCTCCATCCCCTTGCTTAGCTAACTCCCCTTTGAGCACTGAAATGGACTGGTCGAAGTGTTCAGCACATTCTGCCATGCTCCACAGACGCTGGTCTTTGATTGTTGTTCGGTTTGCTGTGGAGACTTCGTTTTCACCTGGAACTACAGGGAAATCCTGCCTTAAGACCACCCTATCATTAAGACCACCCTATCAGTGGTCTATCATTAAGACCACCTTAATCACTAAGACCACTCTATCATTAAGACCACCATAATCATTAAGACAACTCTATCATTAAGATTAAGACCACTCTAATCATTAAGACCACCCTATCATTAAGACCACTATAATCATTAAGACTATTCTATCATTAACACCCTATCATTATATATATAAAGTACCAGCTGCCCGAATATCAAATTTTAACCTCGTACAGTTGTCTTCGTTTAAAACATGCGCACTGTTGTGGATTGGCACGATAGAAAATGACTGACTGACTGAGGGATTTAGCTACCTGTATCAGGCAGTTTGTTCCAATCTAGAGGAGTTGGCGGCCGTCGCTTCTTCCACAGATTCTCCATGGATAATAAGTATCTGATGTCATCGCGGAAGAACTGAAATATGTGGAAAAAATAAGACATTTGCTGTGCCTGTAGAAAGTCTTAATTGGCTAACTTGGGAAAAACAAATGACAGAAACTGGAAATTCAATGTTCTTTTCCACTTAAGAGCTGGGATACTGATAAAGGCCAATAGGAACCATACTGTGTAACTGTTACACTACATGCTCTTACAAGGATAAATATGGTGTATAGATACAGCAACAATGAGTAAATGACCTCAAAGAACATAAAAGATCACTAGATGTCAGATGGTCTTCAATATTTATAACTATGATGCAGCGAATATTTGCAGTATGAAAATAAATTCTTCTAAGATGGTATGAGACTTATTACCAATATAAAATTTTGCATTCTCTGCAACATGTATGCTAAGCTAACCAACACAGAATGCACTGATGTTCAAATAACGTAAGGATGAAAGTTCACATTTTGATCAAGGATCAATATTAAGTTAAACTTGATAACCTGATTTTCATAAACATAAGTTGACATTCCACATACCACATACCTTGTGTGGTATATGTTTCCATAGAGAATTTTGTGTAATGTATTTGTTACCTTGTTGAAAAGTTTCATAGAGTCATATCCTACTTCCTGGGCCCAGGCTCGCGTCGACTTCCTGTCTATTCCACCGATTGTATCGGCCTTGGCTTCGGCATTCAAGGCAGACGTCCCAGCCTCTCCTGCAAGCAAAGGAAGTTAAATATTACTCACACTGCATTTTTTTCTCCTAACATCTGTGTGGAAAAGTTAAAATCCTTACAACCTCGCACCAAAATCAGTATGGTACATGTACGTCTTTCATTTCAGGACAACTGAAATGTCTCAATAATGCGACGTACAGTAGTCCCCCTCTAAATTCTCTAATAAGGCCACCCTATTTGCCAAGAAATTGCGCCCACATCAGACAATGGTAGAGAAGTGGCCTTTGGTGAGAGGGAGAACTAAATGCTTTCATAGTATAGCAGCGGCAAAATTATTTGACCACATTAGAGAGGGTGGCCTTTGCTGAGAGTGAACACTAAGAGAGGCACCACTGTACCTTAAAATCGAATATCACTCTTTAGAATAACCACATTCTTATTGCAACTCACTCATCTTTACTGAAAGCACCACTTAACAAGGAGTGGCACAACTTGTAGGCAGACTGAAAACAGCCTGTGTTAAAATATCACACACAATGCCATGTGACTTAAACTCAAGGTTTATTGTGGTACATTGTACAGCATTCATTCGGACAAAGATTATAAAGTAGGTTGTTAACCTGTCAGTTCTGGATCCTCGGTATCCGGAGACACATCTTGGTCTGGATCATCCTCCCCAAATAACTGACTGGAAGGAACAGAAAGAAATCATAAAATATTACACAAACACTATACCCTTATGAGTCATATTTTACCTTTTAACTGATTTAGTTAAACAAGTATTTATAATAAAGTACTGTGTAGTCATCAGCAACATTCAAGACTATTAATCAAAACTGGTGGTAACCGGCCACAAGAAAATATTTATTATATTAAATTTAATCCGTCAAAGTATGCCTTTAATATTTTGTCAAAGCACACAAATAGTAAACACACAAAATATATTAAATTTGATTTATCTTGGGTGCTTTTTTCTTTCCCAATTCCCATGCAACAACAAAGATTGTACTTGAATAAATGCTTCGCCCACACGATGCAGTGAATGGGCTCTGATGGTGTGTTTCTGATGGTGCAACCAGGGAAGGTCTTCTGTGGTGGTTTAGGTTGGCACTCGTAGCATTCTGTTAAACCCTGTTGTAAAATAAATATTTATAGAAATATGACGGCCCAAAATGAAGAATCAAACAAAATGACTTGGCTTTTAAAAACAAGTATTTGCAATATTTAAAATTGATTTATGTGCATATATACAGCAATGTAGATTTTGGGTTAATAACTAATGCTCCGATTCGTATAAAATGCAGAAAATTACCTAGAAGATTCTACCAATAAGAACATTTATGTATTATAAAATATACATACAATTAGAAGATTTATGGTGCAATGAAGAGAACCTGCAGAATTTCTAACCTTTTTGATAACTGTGACCTGGCCTAGATAACCTGCCGATCCACTCTCTACCAGTGGTCTGTCAGCCGCTAGGCACATTCTGTTTACATGGTTCCTGGCCGCTGTAAAATAATAAAACCGAACACAATCAAAATTTAAGTCATTTTCAGTCCATACTTAAGGTTGCCTCAACCCTTTACCAGGACAATGCAGGATAAAACCATATATGGAGCATGCCTTACATGTGTTTACCAAGAGAAAATCAAGTAAAACTTTATTTTATCCTGAAAATTTCCTATTTTAAACTTGCTCGGAACTTGATCACCAACAGGTAATGAATAAATATTTTGGAGAATCAAATATTTTACCAAAATACAGTTCTGATGGTTCTACATGCATTTGTCCAGAATGGAAACATTTCCAAAGAAAAGCTTTGATGGCCCTAAAGGCATTTCTCAAGTCATCATGGTCATCAACAGAGGATGTAATATGCTTTCATGTTCAGATGTTCATAGAAATGTCTCATTCTGCTTTAAGTATTTACTTTAAAAGCTACTAATGTAGGAAATCACCACCAAAGGTAATGTACAATCAGTTTGCAACATAAAGTTTTGTAAATATTTGTTTGCATAAAAATAAATTATTTAAAATTGAAGGAGACTATGTACATATGAATATTCATTTTCAATACTGACAAATAATCCTCTAAGTTACCTCTGTTGTCCAAGGCATTCATAACAACATCAAACTTCTTAAAATACTCCACACCATATTCTTGGCTGAAAAGATGGGAAAAAGCATATATAAGATTAACGACTAAAACATATACACAATGCAATGGGTCAAGATAATTTATAGCACTTAATAAATCAATAAATAATAATAATTTAACAGTTTGCAATGTCTCAAACTAGGTGCAGCAAAACAGGTTTAAAATGTTTAACAAATGGCAAAAAATACTCAAACATTTTCTCAATACCAATAACACTACACTTTCACCATGTTCAAAAACACATATCTTTTATATGTAATTTCTTCAGCTGACCATAGCTGATATTTCTATGACAAATGCCTGCACTCCACATATGCATCACTACTATTAAATAATTTTCTATCTAACGAGAACGAGATCAAATTTTAGACACAGAAATCAACTCTAGTCAACAGTCAACACAGACCTCATAATACTGTCATGATGTGCCATTATTTTGGCTGATGGGTTGAAATGGAGGGCACTTTCTTTGGCAACCTGAAACGAGGTTTATTCCCAATAAATATTTCACGAAAATATAACATAAACTCCTCCAACATGTGCAAAAATTGGCAAGCATTAACATGCAGCTAATATATTAAATTTCACCAGACAGTTGAGGTCTTTAAAAGTCTCTTAAAGGTAGAGTGATGTCTGGAAAATTTTCTAATAAAATTTAATTTTTTTTTTAAGTTAGTGCACCAAAAACTATCATAATGTACCAGTTATGGAAAATGCAAAATTTAAATCATGTGTTCTGAGGCTTACAAGCTAATTACTTCGAAACAACAACTAACATTAACAATTCTGTACCATTAAAACAACTACCGGTATGTCTATTGCGCATCACCTGAGCTTTCGACTTGCCAACATGTTCCTTGCGAAACAAGAACTGTCTGTTGAGATTGCTGACATCAATTGTATCCAAGTCAATCTGTCCAAGAAAATGAGACAACATTCACATAACATATAAACATACCCCGGTATATGCACTGTCATGCCACTATGCACCTATTTATTACACCACTATCACCACACACCTATTACACTTGGACAATGCTTATGGTGTACCAGAAACATAGTACAGTGGCCCAACATTTGCTGGCCATAAAAGGTGCATGTACATGCCACATTATTTGAAACAGACTATGCCATAAGTCCAGGATCAGAAACTATTTCGTCCTTATTGATAGAAAATCACGTTATAACCAGTGTTCAAGTGAAAGTCAAGAGCTTTCGACCCGATACTTCAGGCCTTCTTCAGTTGTTTGCAGTTTCCATGTCGTCACTTGCTCCCTGTGTATCTGCTTATGTAATAGAGACTGCAGTGTCATTTGGCACCAATTCAACCAATAATGAGCAAAGCCAGTGTTTAAATATTTCATTGAGACCAATTTTATGCAGATGTTCTCATGGTTTCCTAGTTATCATTGGTTATGCATTATTTGGCATCCATAGGGTGTATTAGCCCAATAGGACTGTACACTATGTGATATAGTCCAATATGTGTTGTGCAAAACCCCATACTACCGGTAGTACGGTGTATACTTTCAAAAAAAAAGTGCAACTGTTAACCATGTTAACTACACTATTTGATTCAGAAAGCATTAATCATGCTGATAAAGTACAGCTCAACTAGGGAGTAGTTGATCATGGTAAAAGAAACATCACCTTCCATGTATATTTAATCAAAATATTCATTCAGTCTCGAAGCTTTTTAATCACCCAACGCATGAAAACAAGCTGCTATGGCAGTGGTTTTCGGACGTGCAAAATTTGTTTCCTTTCAAAATATTATACACAAAGTCAATTACACATTAGGAAATCCATTGAACAGGAGAGGATCGTCGGGATGATCCTGTCAAATAACCCATCCTGGTGGTGGTGGTGGTGGTGGGGCTCACATGTGCCAACTCGAGACCGAGTGTACCAGAAACTGGGATTTATTAAACGCAACCTGAGAGGATGTCACATCCACACGACCTCAAAAGACTTGCCTATATGTCCATGGTACGGAGCGGCCTTGAGTATGCCAGCAAGGTGTGGAACCCTTATCTCACTAAGGATATCAACCAGCTAGAGAAGGTCCAGCGACGAGCAGCCCGATGGATATCCTCAGACTACAGCCCCAGGTCTAGTGTCACTGACATCCTACTAGTAAGGACGCTGAAATCGAACCCCCTCCAGGAGAGAGATGTATAAGCAAGCGACCACTCCACGACCACTTGGTGGCGCCGGTGTCCCGGATGGATATTGTGCAGGCTCATCGACCCACGTGAGGCAGTACCACTAAGGAGACTGGTTGTCCTGCGGACCAGAACATCCAAGCTAAACAACTCTTTCATTCCAAAGACAGTGGCTGAGTGGAATTCCCTCCCTGACACTATCAGTCACACAGGTAGATTCTTTATTGTCTTTTAGGAATCACCTGTCGGTCTCTGCCTGCCCATAACTGCTAGCGCCAACCCCACATTGCTGTGATATCCGTTACCCATTTATAAGGAGATGGCATTTATCATCCAGATCCAGTTCATGAAGTGCAAAGGTCTTACGCCCAGGTGTGAACACAGAATTTTGATTAATTTGAATGCTGCTGATGGGAATCTCCGGACCACGCATGGCCAATTTGTTTTACCTCCCCGAAGAAAAAGGTACGTCAGTACAAAAGTAAACAGGAACTCTAGGGTTAGGAATCTCCATTCTCACTTTGTCGCTAGGTGTTACATTGGTCAAATCATGGCATCGATTCACAAGAGGTGAGACTGAATGATCATTTTGATTGAATACTAGTATATTCATGTATTACATTTTGGCCATATTGGAAAGTCAGGATTTGTTGACCATTTAAGGCCATTATCAGATTTCAGGGTATTAATGTCATAATGATTAACTTATCTCGAAATTATGCCCCATATCGGGTTTTATACAACACAAGACAAAGCCGACAAAGCCGAACTCAGCTACGCCAAAACTTTTTCACCAAGGCCAGAGACCGAGTGGTTGATCAATGGAACAGACTACCCTTCACTTAGCCGTGAACGACCCTTTTGTTTTGGCCCGGGGGGACTACTGCGGTAGTAGAGAGTAGACAGTTACTTGGGGCTAGTAGAGAGTAGACAGTTACTTGGGGCTGCCCTTCACTCAGTGATAAATACGGTATACAGTCGATTCGCTCACAAGGACGACCCGCTTCAAGTTTCTGCAGGACGACCCGCTCCCACTATAAGCCCCATGAGCTGTGTAAAACATCAGATTATAGTATGTACATGTATTATTATCATATGTATCATCTGTATTATTCTT
>JAAUYG010153996.1_pt1 | contig 11346 bp, 6 predicted proteins | sample 7278091 | NCBI WGS metagenome assembly JAAUYG01 (sample SAMN14350201, study PRJNA611818) | marine sediment metagenome | isolation source: surface marine sediment (0.6m) | place: French Polynesia: Moorea | collected 2018-08 | reverse complement strand
TTTTGAGTAAAAATAGCTCAAAAATGCATTCCCGGAGTGTGTTATAATGGGTATTTTCTTGGCCAACCGGGATGCCCCATCGCGTTGCACAGCAACCGACTGTCTAGTTCTGTAGGTGAATGTACATGTCTTGTGCACATTTGATGCTGCAAGCGGGGGGTGGGGGGGGGGGATGGGGCCAATCTGACTACCCCTTAGGCAGTCAGATTGGGCGCTCTGAAAGTTTTGACCAATCATGAGGGATCACCGTTTTCACTTCTTTTTCCTTCTTTCAGATATCGTGACTATTTTACTGCTAACTTCAGGGTTTAAAATACTCCCTGTTGCAGACATTGATCAGTTGATAGTGTGTTTTCCACCCATATCAGGCTTGTGGTTGCTCAGAGCAGGCCACCCTCCTTAAGCCTGTGTGGTTTATGGTTGGCAAAAATCTTTGCCAGTGCTACTATTCTCTGCCTTGCTAAGGAGATATCTAAGGAGATATCTCTATTACTGTAGCATGTGGCCACAATTTCTTGGCAGATAGTTCTAACTGCAAACATGGCAAATGGGGTGGCTTAGACTAAAGCCCCAAATGTCAGAAATTCTAAAGTTCTCTCAAATCCCTGAATTTATGTCATTCTCTTAACTGGTTTTACTCAATTTACAGGAGCTAGTATCCCCTGACTATGGCTCAGAAGGCACACCTGAAGAAGTTAACCCAGAACTATCAACAGCGCTTTCCAGTAATGGAGCTACCGCAAACAATGCACCTTTGGATGGGGAGGATACTCCAGATGTGCAATACAATGAAGATACACATGGTCAGTATATCTTCTGAACATTTATGAACAGCATCATAACATCAAACAAGTAACACATGTATTTTATAGTTAACAAAAATAAAATAAATGCTACAATTTTAATACATCATTCATCATGTTCATATTCATTTTACATGTCCTAATCTTTTTTTGTCAGTAGGGAGTATGTTCTGCGTCGTTACATATTATGAAGATTCTAATTATGTACTTTAGTAGCAGATTTTGTGCTGTCCCGAAGCATGAAACGTTCATTCTAGTTTTTCACTTTATGCTTTTTCAGGAAGTGAAGCAGGGCAGGATGCTGTTTTGGTGGAATCAGGTGTTGGTATGGATGACGAACAGAATCAGGAGCTGGCTTCAAGTGTACCAGACGATGGCGGAGAGACAGATGGGCAGAATCAGACATTTGAAGAGCTCTGTGGTGATAGAGTGATGGATGAACATGCAAAAGCCTCAGCGGAACTCACCCCAGATAGGACCATAGAAACTGGTAAAATTTCTGAGACATATGATGGTACTCATAGCGCAGAAGTTCTGGCTGAAGCTGCAGAATCCTCTGTACAAGAACCATTATCCTCGGCTCTAGATGAATCTGAGACCTTCGAAAGTCCGATGCTGACCTTGGGAATGTCTCAGTTTTCCAAAGTATCTGAAGTACAGTCCTCTGAAGATCAATTGGAGACAGCATCAGCGGCCACAGGATCGACCATACAACATGTGCAAGAAGTATCACAGGAAGCTTCAACACCAGTGGCCACAGAACCAACCATACAAGAGCTATTTTTACATGAAGCCCAAGTTTCTGAATCGCACGGGCAGGTTGCCTCAAGTTTGTCAGAACAAGATGTTGCAGATGGTCCTGCAGCAGAGGAGCCCATGGAGACTGAATTGGAAGGCAGCATGGAAGAGCCAAACCCAGTCAGCGGTGATGACGGAGCGGTCGATGTTTCTCACATATTGCGGGACATTGATGAGTTCAATCAGAGCAGCGGTCCAGCGTTTCCTTCAAGCCTTGGTGAGAGCAATGTGCGGCAGACAGGAACAGAAGAAACAGCTGAGAGATGTGAGGAGCCAATGGAGATAGCATCGACATCCACTACAGAAGCTCTGGCAGAACTGGACAAGGCAAGGCCTGATGATTTTGACGGTAGCGTAGATGAAGTTGATGGTGATAGCCAAGAATCACCCAGTGGGGCAGGTGACAGTTCAGACAGACCCGAGGCAGCCCAAGACCTTGATCCAGAGGAGTCGACGGATGTGATTTCACAGCAACTCAGTGCTGGCATTCAGATATTGTCATCTGCGGAGGCAAGTGAGTTTCATTCGCAGGGAGATGACCCTCCTGCTGCCATTGTGGAAAGCTCAGAAAGCATTGGTGAAGCTGACCTGCAGACAGCCACAGAGAGTGAAACCCCAGTGTCTAGAGAGAGCGAACACCTAGCTATAGTTGGTGATGTTTCACAGCAAGGCAGTTCTGTCGTGGATAGAGATGCATCACCTGTCCCCGTCAGTGAAGCCATACCGGCAGCATCCACTAATACGGGTCCTCAGAGCACAGCAGTTGCTGAGCTAAGCCAAGAACCGGAAGATACAACAAAGACAAACACAGCAACAGCGATATCAGAAGATTCGGGTGTAGAAACCATGGAAACAGCCACCTTGACGTCCACCACAGCAGAATCGACTCCTTCGCTAACAGGAGAAGTAGATTCCAAAGATCAGCAGCAGCCAATTCAACAGTTGCCAGAGATTGCGTCTGCAGACAGTGCTGTTGAAGGCAAGGAGGGGAAACCTACCGCTGTGGAGTCAGAGAGTGACGTTACCATAGTGGAGTCAGAGGATGCTGTGGACGAGAAGAAAGTAGAAGATCCAGATAAGTCTGAGCTGCAGATTGTGGCTGTGGAAGGATCTGTACAAACTGGAGCAGCAGCACCAACTAGGAGAACGGGATCGGTAACGTTTCCATGTTTTCTCATTTTTACCAGGTTAATTACCATGATTATCTGAACAACAAAGTGTTAGTTTTTTTTTTTTTTTTTTTGAGAACTCACAATCTTCATGAACATCTTATTATCACTATATCATGCGGGAACTAAAAATTAGTGAAAAAAAAACACAAAAAAATAAAAAGGTAAATTATTAATTATTATGATAATTATTGAATAATAAATATGACTTTGGAGTACTTAATTTTTTATTGTAATGTAAAATTTGATTAGTAATTGCTAAAATTTATGGTCTAGTCCCGGGGGTCAAGTACAGCAACTCAGGCCATTGTTGTGATTCTTGCATTCTAGGGTAGTGCAGTGAAAATTCTTTGTATTTGAAATTTCAGGTGGATGAAGCACTGTCCACTGCCACAGCTAAATCTTCCAGTGGTATGTACTATGTATGGGTCACATTCTCTTGCTGCATGAGCTATTAACTGAAGTATACACTGCTATATACACCGAGTATATACACTGATATATACCGTTTAAGCGTTTTGAAATAATTAATATCAAACCAAGTTATAATGTTCGCAGCGATACTAAAAACTACTACATACAATACTTGTATGAGAGTAAATATATGTATGTACTCCTTTCTGCTATAACCATTGTGAGTTCAAGGATCAGTTTGACCAGCTCTGTGGCAAGTTTCATGCACGCATTAATAGGGAGTATTTGGTGCCACCAATTCACAGTATGAATAATCGGTTTCATTTGGAAGCCAAACTACCTTCAAGTTGGTCTTATGACTACCCTTTAGCCAATCATATTGCGACAAATAAAAGTTCCGCCAGTCGTGAGATGCCCCTGTTTTCACACCTTTACCCTTCTTTCAGGTATCTTCAGAAAATTTTCCCACCAAGGGGTTTAAAATACTCCCTATTTGATTGTTATTTTAGGAATTAAATCATTAAACCATTTAAGTTTAGTCTTTCAGCTTTTAATACTTGTACAACATGTACTGTACATACATGTATTGATAGCGATTTCAAGTGTTCTTTTTTTATCATTACAGACACAGATGAATTGACTTCAAAGTCTAAAGATGGTGCAGGTGCAAAGTCCAAGATTCAAGAGTGCATAGTTTGCAAAAAGGTATGTGTCTGACTCTGCTTTAAGTTAGGGTAACAACTTAATGGTAATGACACAGTGTAGATTGTGACGTGTGCCGTAATATTAACACCTGCAAAGGATTTTAAAGTATACATTTGCTTGAAATTTTACTATATTTTTATGTGTGTGTTAATAAATATAGTGAGGCAAAATGTGTTTTATCACCATAATTAGTATTACCAAATATTACTACTGCAATTACTACTACTACTACTACTACTACTACTACTACTACTACTACTACTACTACTACTACTACTACTACCACTACTACTACTACTACTAATCCTACAACTACTACTACTACCACTACTACTACCAGACTATGTTCTCGGCACAGTTCAGATAGTAATCTGATTGCAGGAAACTATGCAATCTTCTTGTTTACCTTTTCCATCAGTACACACTCTATAAGTAAGGTTCTGGCATATGATGCATGTAGCTGATGGTACATAGGTGGGGTTGCCACTGCTTCTTCTTTCAGAGTTGTGACAGTAGCATGATGTCACCATTAGGCACTGAGAGAGCTCCAGAATTGGGAACCATCAAATTTCTTTTTATCTTTGGCTTGCTCAGACCAAACTCTTATAGGACTCCCATAAACATATATCTTATAAATAGTAATAGTTTATTTGGCAAACCCAATTTAGAAAGCTAGTTTTAAGGTAAACTTTCACTGCCAGTGTGATCAAAATAAGACTAATCTAAGTATCTCTCTCTGTCTTTTTTTTTGGCCTCAGGTTAAGAAGTGCAAGTATAACATAATGCGCGATGGTAACATCATGCTGCATTTGTGTGAGGACGTTTGCTTCAAGATATTTCGTGGCACTCCAACTAAATACCTGCGTGGTGCCCAAACCTCGCAGTCTGGCAAGAGCTCAGCAGATGCCAAGGCACCTACTAAGCAAGAAGACCTGGATTTAGAGAAGACCGGAGTCATGACAGACCCAAGCCAAAGCTGTTCAACCTGCAAGCAAGTTATCAAAGAGTCTGTGCGAGGCAAATATACGAAGAAAGTCGGGACCATAGACATCAACTTCTGTAGCACCAACTGTTTCAGTGGCGTGACTGGGAAGAAATGTGCCATGTGTAAGATGGGGATCACACGCACCAGTTATTATGTGTTGAAAGATACTTCAGAAGGACCGAAAGGAAAGGTGTTCTGCAGTAAGGCATGCCAAAAAATGCACAATGAAGGTACAGCTAAATCAGATGACGATGTGGAGATCGTTGCGTCCACTGTTGTTGCACCTCCTCCACCTCGTGCCCAGTCGAAAGGAGCTAAAACGAACTCCCCGACCCCCACTGGCAACAAGTGTGCTGTGTGCAACAAGATAAACCAAACCAAACATGAGGTCATGATCAACCGCAAGAAGACTGTCCTGTGCAGCGATCGGTGTTTTGCAGCATTTCGGTATGCAAACAAGCTGACTCTCAACCCATGTGACAACTGTGGGGCCTACTGCAACGAGGCGCCAACATCAGCTTCTTTGAGCATCAAATTTGAAGGAAAAACGAAGCAGTTTTGCAGCAGCAATTGCGTCACTGTCTTCAAGAATAAGAAACGGCGCGTGGTTGCTTGTGCGTGGTGTGGTGCCAAGAAGTCGAATTTTGACATGGTGGAGCGGGTGGATCAGAATAACAAGTTCCAGCTTTTCTGTACCCTCAACTGTCTGTCGCTGTATCGAGTCAACCTGCAGGCCACATCCAATCAGAATGTGCAGTGTGACCAGTGTCACAAAATGGCACCAGCCCAGTACCACCTCACTATGAGTGATGCGTCAGTGAGAAATTTCTGTTCCTACAGCTGCGTGGTGTCATTCCAATCCCAGTTTGCTCAGCCAAAACAAAATGTAGCCAGTCAGCAACAGGGAACACCGCAGTCATCAGCCGCTGGCAAGGGAAGTGGAGTGCGAACCTCAGCAAGGGGTAAGTTATAAGTTATTTTGGTGTTTGAGTTATGTGCTATTTAGCGTTCCTCCTTTCTTTCAGGACACGGTTGCTGCCTGCAGGAACTCGGAAGTAGAAGTAGAACCTGTGGCGCCACACTACAGAGAACACCCCCATGTCAATACTAGTCCCGAGAAGAGTCCATGTAGTCGCCGTCAAAGCGTGGGAGGGACTGTCGCAGCAGCGCATTTCTCACAGGCTCTGAAATCCATGGAGAAACCTATTCCATATGTCAGTGTTGAACAACTATCCCCTGAGGCCTTGTCAAAACTGACGAAACTGGGGACAACTATTCATCAAGAAAATATTGAGGGGCTGTTGTCATGCTCAAAAAACAGGAAATGCAGGAAAAGCAAAATGGCATCTGTTTGTGAGCAGAATGCTAGTATCCAAACAACATCAGTTGTAAAGCAACGCAAGGCTTCTCCTTCATGGCAAAAATCTTGGTTGCATCAAAAGCAAGGTAAGGTGGCTGTAAAGTCTGGTGACACGGGAAAGGCCAAAAGAAGTGTACCAGGAATTCTGAGGGCAGCTGCTGCAAAGCGGGCCAAAAACATGGAGACTCCTAAATCTCCTGCCTCCATAGGAAGAAAGGCTAGCATTCCAGTAATTCCTGGTCGAAAAAGCTTCAGTTCAAGTTCTGCATGTAACACTCAGAACGTAATAACAACTTCGCCTGTTGTGTCACTCTGCATGGACTTAAAGACTGAAATTTCATCGGCATCTGCATGTTCTCCAGATGACATATCAAGGTGTTCAAGGCTAGACAAGTTTCAAAGGACAAGTTCCACCGAAAGTGTAAGACATGGTATATGCAGAATTGAGGAGTCGCCAAGGAATAGAAGGTACGGAGATGGCAACTGGGTGAATGCAACGAAGATAAGGTTGGCGGAACACAAATGTGAAAAGAGGCTCAGAAAAAAGAATCGTACCTCGCTCCGGACGTGCAAGTATTCACTTAGATGGGCAGGGAAGCAAACAACTAAATCAGAGACCTCTTTGTCCAAGCCTATAATGCCAAGAAGATTGTCACAAGTAGCATCTGATGATCATGGTGATATGCCATGTATTTCTAAAGGGAAAAAAAGAGCGATTTTGAAGCAAGCATCTGATAGGTCTTTTACTGGTGCAGCATGCAGTCCAACACCGGGGACTTTTGTAACACGACGAGGCACAGTCTATGGTAATCCCACAGTGGCAAATTTGGTGCCGGTACTTAAAGCTTCCCCAGAGGAGGCTCCAGTACACTGTAATTCTTCCAGTCAGTGTTTGAGCATTGCTGAAAAGGCTGCTGGCAAGCTTAAAACTGCAAGAGTGACAATAACTGACATATTGAAGTTAGGACCTGAGTCTTCCAGACACGGAGTGACAGACGTCAGTTTGAAATCAAACCAGCGTACTGGAAGGTATCCAATGCAGCCTAAAACCAGTCAGGGACGTTTAACTCATCTAAGTTCGACAAAAAGAATATTACGAAGAGGCAGGAAGGCAGTGAAGCGTCTACAGAATTCTTGGAGAGATACAACTCAGCCTGTAGTGCGGCTGACACACTTAAACATGTTGAAGCTGTACAATCCTGTGACTTTAGAAGGCTTCAAAACGCGCCGTGGCACAGTGTACGGTAAACCATCACTTACACACCTGACTTACACTCCTCGGGTGTGTGAGAAGCTGATCATTCCCAAGGTTGAGTCCCCTGTAGAGAATTCCACTACAACAAGCTCTACCTCAGTGTATGCCAAAGTGACACTGACTGATGTTATGAAGACCTGGGACCAGTGGGACTCCAAAAATGTGTCTCAGTTGCAGAAATCCTGTCTGCATCAGAAACCAAATCCCCCACAGCATTTTGTACAGAGTGAGAAAGGTGGACATGAAACGGGTCCTTGGAGCAGATCTTGTCCAAGAAAAGCTGCTACGTTGATGCAGAGTGCAGCAAATAGAATTCTAAGACAGAAGAAGGCATCAGCTCAGCTACAGGGACGAGATTGCAGATTAGCGCAGAAGCCAGTGGTTCAGCTCAAACATATTAAGGAATATCCGGAGGTCACAGAAAGCTTTACAACACGTCGAGGTACTGTTTATGGGAAGCCGAATCTTGCCAAGGCTACGGTTTGTCTTGCCAACAAGCCTGTTGTCACTAAACAGCACTCCGAAAGCCATATAGTTTCTATCGCTGAAACAAAGTCCAATGCACTTGCCAAAGTAAGGGTGACACTGACTGATATAATGAAAGATGAGAACGTCTGTAAAGACGGAACATTGCTATCCCAACCACATGGGGTGCATACGGAAGACATGAAACAGCCTCTGGCAAAATGCCATAGGAAAACAGTAAAAGCGTCAAAGTGGCAGGCCCCACCTCTTGGGTCATCAAACAGAATTCTTCTGAGGGGGAGGAAAGCAGCGAAGCATTTGCAGGCAAAGGCTTCCCAAGCTTCAGCCAAATCTCTCATTCCATCAGAATGCCAAAAAACATTCCAAGAAGTGTTTTTAGAAAGCGTTGGGACTCAGTGTGGCGCCGCATTAGCTGGTTCTAAGTCGAGAAGAAACGTAGCTAACTCATATGATAGGCCTGGTACTTACCATCCTGAGGAGACGTCCTCCGAAACGTGTGATCATCTGAAAGAAGCAGCAATGTCTTCCTCTAAATCTGTGATAGTGGATCTCGGTGACATCGAAAAACACAGCAACACAAAGAAAGAGATAGCTCAGTCACCAGTGTCTATGTTCAACAAAGTTCTGGCTGCTGTGACCACAGCAGCAGAAAACCAAGCAGTCGAAACTCATCAGAATTCATGCCATTCACCAAGTTCCCCTGCTGTCTTTCACATAGAGAAGCTGGATGCAGGCACATCCACCGATGATCTTAATTGTGATAACAGTGCTGGCTTGGTGGACTCACCAGCTCCCTGTGATAGTACAATCTCCGTTCCTTACTCTCGCGCTAGCTTCTTCAAATCTCAGACTGTGTTTGCCTCAGAGACTGAATCGGAGGACAATGACACTACTCATATAACAAACGCTTCTACTGTGACAGCTGAAACTGCAACGGAAAACTCCTCATGTGATAAAGAGACCAGTGTAGCAGGGGATACCACACCTACTTCAGCTCATCCATCTGCAGCTGTCAATTTTACAGAACGTTCGCTGCTTCGAGTTCCTAGCCCTGCAAGAAGCCCTGCCGGAAAAAAAATTAAACGCCGCTTAATTGAACTTAAATGCTCTCCCACCAAAGAAGAAGGCACCCAGAAGGAGCATCATATGCGCATGATCGGGCTGCAGCCAAAAGCTATGGCTGCGTGGGCTGCCAGGAAAAGGAGATCTCACAGGATGAGAAAGCTGACACAGCGAGCTGCACAGTGGGGTTTGTCTAGATGATCTGAAGAGTCTGTTTCATTTTCACGTTTAAGTTTAGTTTTAGCATTATGCTCCTGAGTCTAAAGTGTGAAAGTCTACTTAAGTCAACTATTTAGGTGTTACAACTTAGAATAAATATGCCATCTGTTGATAAACATTTAAGCAAGTATTGGTATGTAGTTTGTTGAAGAACAAGAATGTTTCATTTAGCAAATCCATGTATGTAATTCAGTGAAACTTGTGTATAGAGACCACTCTAGGGACCAACTAAATGTGGTCTCTATACGCAGGTGCTTTATACATGTTATATGCAAGTTCAATAACATGGAAAGTATAATCGTGGGGACCTGTAAAATGTAGTCTTTATATTAAGCAGGTGGTCTTTATATACAGGTGGTCATTAGACTAGGTTTGACTGTATATGTTTGTCAATGTGCTTACAGTTGCAGCTCGACAACAGAGTACTCCGTCGACACCATCTGGGCCAAACATCCCTATCATATCTAACGTGGTCTCTCTCGCTCCCCAACAGCAAGGTGGGTACATGTGCACTTACAGTGATCATTAAAATGTGAACAGCTAATTGTGCTTATGATGATATAGATAACTTGTTTAAAACAAGTTTGGTTTTCAAGGTGTTTGGGATTATATGAGCTTGTCGACACTTATGTTACTGGCTCAATTCAATAGATAAGGTATGCATATCTTGCAATTGTGGCTTTCTTGATTAAGCCTGCCCAACTATTGCTTCTTTAGTACTGTACAACGCTCATGTATGCCATGTATCTGAGCTACCTGTTTCTGTCACCTCCAGGTCCATCCACAAAAGCTTCGGCTCCTGCACCCACAACGCCAAAGGTAAGATGATAATAAAAGATTTTGAAAAACTTCTGCGATTGCCCCCAAATGACAGCTCTTGAGTCTTTGGTCTGTAATGTATATTAAGTCTAAATTTATAAAGGTTCCTTGGAAAAATGTCTGGGAACAACGTACTAGGTTTGGCAGTAAGAGCTGATACATTAAAGTTATTGGCAATTTAGGCAAGTAGGCTGACTGCAGAAAATGGAGAGTTGTCCAGTTTGCATGAGCCCCTAGAGCTGGAGTCTGTGTTGTGATGTTAAAATAAGCTTGACACATGTGACAATAAATGCATAAATTCAATTCAAGGTTCAATGTATAGATCTGCATTGCAAAAACAGAAAATAAGAGCAAATCCAATATCATGATACAGTAGTCCCCCTTTCATAGAGACACTGGGACACTCGTTCTGCCAAATAATTATCGCCTCATTAGAGAGGTGTCCTATAGTGAGAGGGGGGATTAAAGGCATTCCAAGTACTTGTGGCCAAATAATTATGTCCTCATTAGGGAGGTGCCCTTTGGCATGAGTGTTGGAATCCTTAAAGAGAGTGACCAGTGTATTGTCTACGGTTTCCCCACATGTAGAGAGGACACAAATCATGGTAACAGGTACGCTGGATGCATATGATGTTCTTTAGTTCCTTGGAGGACCCCGCTTGGACCAAATTTGGGGCAGAATAGGCATCCCAATATTAGAGGTAGATTGCTGTATATTTTCTGCCAATGTGTCACATTGGACCCTCATGTTTCATTGTATCTGTTCCTTCCCGATTCTTTCCCCTCAGACACGAGTGCCGTCTGTAAGTTCCCAGTCCCAGACTGTCCCACCTAAAACTGTGACCCAGCAGATCATCATACAGCCCCCGCAGCCTAAGGCAGTGAAGAACAAGTCTCTGCTGTGTAAACCGCTCACCCAGACCAAGGCCACCTCGTGCAAACCGCACTCCCAGAACAAGGAAACTCAAACAGGTGGGAGAATATGCCAAACGGCCACCATTTGCTTTGTATTCAATTTATCTTAATGCTTTCAGAATTTTTAGAAAGATATACAGAAGTGAGAATATTTTACTACTGGTAGGATCAGACTTTGTAGACTCCCCCCACTCCCTCCCATCACTAAGAATGCAACCCTATTCAGCAAGCAGAATTTGCTCTCAGTGGAGTGATAACCTTTGGGGAGAGGGAGAACTACTGTTATTTACAGTAGTACCGGTAAATATAATTGCAAGATCTCTGATAATATGTGGGGGGGGGGGGGGGGGTGGAGT
>JAAUYG010298594.1_pt1 | contig 11347 bp, 7 predicted proteins | sample 7278091 | NCBI WGS metagenome assembly JAAUYG01 (sample SAMN14350201, study PRJNA611818) | marine sediment metagenome | isolation source: surface marine sediment (0.6m) | place: French Polynesia: Moorea | collected 2018-08 | reverse complement strand
CAAAGTATCTCATATGTCACGCGTGTGGCACCATTAAGTGGATTAACAATAAACGGATTTTAATTCAATGAATAATTTGAAGGTGCTTCCAATATTTTATCATCCACAAGGATCAACTTGCTTTTCATAAAATCAGTGCGACCATTTACTCAATATTATATTTTCTGAAGCCGCTATTACTTTCCTGGCTACTTGCATAAGTCCTTTTAAATGGGAGCCCATATTTCATAATTTTCTGTTGATAGTCACTTTATATCCCATAGTGGCGTCAAACTTGGTCTCAGGAGAGCAGACCCTGGTAACTCTGTATTTAGGAAAGCGGTAAACGTCATATGGACGTAAATACTTGGATGAGTGACCGCCCAAGTACTGCCTCATCGCTATGTTCAAAACTGAGGGTCTTAGCAGGTACATGAATGTGAGGACACGTGTTGTTATGTTTTTCACAAGCAAAGAATTGCTCGACTTGAGTAGGAGCTCTCCTCTAGTGTCGCGTTTCTGTCAAGTCCTTGGTTCTTCCATGATGTTTCCTTCCTATGTATATGCATGTATGTCTGGGTGAGGAGCCAAAGCCTGTAGGCATAGACTTAGTGGCTGGTACTAACCGCAAGTAAATGTGTTATACTTACTACATTATTACTACAAAACAGTAGACATTAGGATGGTTCTTGGCGTTTACAGTGTATTTGCGCGTGCTGATGATGTAACAACCATGTGTAACAATTCAGGGACTGCAGAAATACCGACATCTGCCAAGTCTATACTAAATGACGGTATAACTTAGGACTTTAAAGCCAGTTTTTTTCTGTGCTGAACAACCTAATGAAATAAAAATATTCTGATTCACTAGATGTACGTGGCATAAATTTTGTTAATCAAGTTAAATAGCAAATCCATTGCAATAATAGAATTCAAAGATTAGACATGCTTTTAATAGCCTTAGTAATGTTAGTATGGGTGATGCGAGCCTTGCAGTAAACGTCAAATCTTACTTGTGGAAATCACTCTGCACGCTAGTTGAACTTATGGTACAGAAGGTGTTCCAATAGCCCCAAAACACACAACAGATTAGCAGCTCCCAAGCTGGTATGATTAAACAGTGTAAATACCGTGGCTACAAATATAAAAGCTCTAAGGGATGTTATTGCATGATAACTTTGTCAAACCATGGTCTCAGGGGGCAATCCATTTTTTGTTGCAGTGGATTGTCTTATTTTTTAATATGTGTTGGAAATACTCTAAATATTATTATATGTGATGATGGTTGATTAACGCGTTGTTTACGTCGGTTTGTGTTATACTTTTAATGTATACATCCTATGTCGGTCCCTGATAAATAAATTCTCTCTGTGGGAACACTGGGGCACATTCCTCTTCCTGCCTCAGCTGATTGTTCGTAACCCAGTGGGATGTGGTGTATCAGTTATGTTCACTGGGAGATCAATAGCCCAGGAGCAGAAGTATGCAGTTACTTGGTATATATGTATGTAGCAACGTGTTTAGCCAGTAGTAGTTAAGAAGAAGAAATGATATTAACAGAAGATTGTGTACTAAACACAAAGTGTACGCTTAGGCGCAGTGGCAGTTCTATCTGTGACACAGTCCAGGTGTCTGTCTCAGGGTCATACTCCTCTATCACTGAAGTGCCACCTGGTATACCATGCTCTTCCTCCTCGTAGTCCTCCCCTTCCTCCTCCTCCTCTTCTTCCTCTTCCTCCTCCTTCTCCTCCTCCTCCTTTTCCTCCTCCTCCTCCTCCTCCTCATCATCATCATCATCATCATCATCACCCTCCTCTATCAGTGAGGTTCCACCTGATGTACCATCATCACGTTTTTCTTCGCTGCTCCTTCCTCCACAGACCAGTATCCTGTCTTTCCACACCAAAGCTGGACCGGAAGCATGTTCATGTCTACACTGGTTCAGGGTACTCCACTGAGCCAAGACAGGGTCATAGCATATACAGGATTGCTCAAACCCACCAACGATGTAAATTTTGTCCTTCCACACTACAGCAGAACCTAACGAACATATCACTGGCATATCAGCCAGTGTCTTCCATGACTTACTGTTTGCACCATATGCAAACACTGACTGTGATTGGTTCCACTCCGTATCTGTCCCACCAAACACATATATGTACTGTCCATGACTGACAGCCATTGGATATACAACCGCTTTAGGCAGATCAGGAAAGGTTTCCCATTTTCCGCTAAATGTTTTAAGACACTCCATAGAGGCCATCTCCTTCTCGTCGCTCCCCTGCCCACCAATAACATACACCTGTCCTCCCGTGCACACTGAGGCATGACTGTACCGAGCTGTGTTGAGTTCTGGTAGATCCCTCCACCTGTAGGTTGAGGTGGACAGCAGCCAGCATTGACTGACAGGTTCATCATCCTCAGCATTGTATCCTCCAGTGACCATAATCCCTTCTTTTGTTGCACAGGCACTGAAAAAGCACAATAATACCGGCATAGCACACTGCTCCATCACTCTCCATTCAGCTTCCTCAAGGCGCCAACATTCCGTACGGGTGACATCACCAGGATCAGATACACCCCCTATGGTGATCAAAGTATTTGTCCCTGCATATCCCTTTCTACGACTACTACTAGGCTGCTTACTACTGTCTGGAGCGGTTGCAGCAGTATGATGTATTAATGCCGCCACAAGAATTTTCCTGCAATCATTATTGTCCATCAAAGGATCTTTGCTAACTGCCTGTGTAAGGTAATCAGTGGAACAGTGTCTGAGACGGACATGAGCAATCAGTCGGGAGAAACTGGATTTCCTTTCTTGAGGCTTGTGCCTGACCCATGATACAACAGCATCAAACACCGGATCTTCATTTGGGATTGTCAAGTTCTCGTTCTGGATATAACCAGTCAAGTCAGTCTCTGACATGCTGAGGAATTCCTTACCAGATACGACCGTGCCGAAATTATTCTGCATCACATGCAGAGCGTTTGCTGAAAGATGATGAATATCATGTTCCGTCGACATTTTATACAAACCAATACAGTTTTCTGGATTTACCATCTCCAAGGCAAAATTTTCACACGTGTCACACGCAGTTGTTAGTTGCAGCATCTTGCAAGATGGTATCACCTCTTTAGCATTTTCCGCGGTGATATTGATGTGACCGGTATACAGGTAGCTAACAATCACCTTCAGCGCATTGAAAGTGAGGTCTTCTATTTCTAGAAGATTACAACTCACATTTTCTGTCTCCACCACAAGCCTGCTGTAGAAATATTCCGAAGCCGCTGCCAGGAGGAACTTGTGACAAGGAATGGACTGTCCCTCTGCCATCAACATGACGTCACTCAGTATCTCCTGCTGGAACAACTTTCCCATCCCACTCCACGTCTGTGGGCGGTAGGCAGAGTCACAGAGACCCAGACCAAACTCTGTCTCTGGTATAGTCACTTTGTTGTGTCCACTACTTCTTTCGATGTTGCTATTGCCTGGATTGCAAGCCATGATCTGGCGGACATATCAAAATACAACTAAGCACACAACATGAATTCAATGTTTAGGGATGATAGTAATGACAGCAGTGTTGTTTATATAACTGAAAATGTTGTCTAGCTATCGATAAACGGACAGTAAAGCTGCAGCAGTATTATTATTAGTATTGTTATTATTGTTGTTGCTACTGTCGTCGTCGTCGTCGTCCTCCTCGTCGTCATTATCATCATCATCATCATCATCATCATCATTACTATTATTATTGTCTATCAGCTTAGGGATAGATGACAATGTTATCAACTTGATAAGTGTATATTTCTGGATGGAATATTCCAAACATTAATGGCCGCAGATGTGATACGTGTTTGCACCTATTTTGTTGCACTGATCAGATAAAACGTTATTACCATAGTAACCGTTACTTGATTCCGTCACTTGATATTTCAATTTATTGGCCTTAGTTAATAATTCCCAACAATACTCGTGAGCCATTGAGTCACAAACGTTTCAATGTTTTACTGGAATTACTATCTACCAGATGTACTAAAAAGACTCGGGGAGAGTGGTTGAATTCATTATGTGTAACGTTACATTACTTTGATTTGGAACTATGCCTCTTGAGGAGATCGAAAGCCTACAGGTGGAAATATTCAGCCACGAATATAGTATGAGGAATACTATCAACCTGGTAATGTCAAACCCCCAGTGCTCGGGTCCTCAGCACGTCCAGTCGACATATGCTAGTAGGGCCTATGGTGTGCTGACTGGTCCAATAAAACAATTGTGACTTTATCAGCATATGGATAAAGGTATCGGACTTTATCACTGTCTACTACTTCATCAGGAATGTGGCTTTATCAACATATATAAGTAGGTGTAATACCTGTGTAAGCAGGTACAATACGTATGTGGCGATAGGTGTCTGGCTGCTTGCTATCCATGTGAACAATTTTTGGCGGGGCCGCTACATAAATAGAATGTCGTCTTGCCAGGCGAGGGGGTGGGTGATATGATATGGCACTAAATACCAAACGCATAACACAGCAAAGGCATTGTACCCTAACAATGTAAATAGTGGCAGGAGCAATATCACAAGTGAATAGGTAACAAAAGCTAAGTGTACTTTGGCCCCTTATTATAAAACATGTAAGAAATATTTGGCTTTTAAGTCACTGAACAGAACCTGTTGCCATTTGCTTACTACTTTTCACATGCATCAGAGTTCACGGCCAATCTTGTGTGCTGTCGGAATGGTCGCTTTTCGTTGCGTTAGTCGCTGGCTTGAAAACTCTCCCAGTCTTGTTCTGGTGTGTGTGCTGAACCACATGTGTTGGGTAGTTCTTCGGATAGCGGTTTACCCCTGCCGCCCCCCCCCACCCCCACCCCATATCACCTCACGTGTATGTAGCTGTTGGTATTCAGCCATGTGTGGTTGGATGTTATAGAATTCGAGCACGTTTGTCGTAACTATCGATACATTAGCTTACTTTCATAATGTAGCTGCCAGCGTTAATTCTTGAACAGCAATACCGCCAATGTCACACGAAACCTTGATACTCGCAGCTTTCACCCTTTTATTTTTTCTGTACACGTTGGACAAAGTACGACATATCAGTGCGATAGACTGAGGTCAAAAAAAGTTCGTGTGGCCACGTTGCTTACCGAGACGACAGTGACAATTTAATCAGACGTTTGCTCAGAGCTGCGCATGCACGGACAGAGCAGAATCTATTACAAGAGTCTAACCCTCGTCTCTACACATGGAGAAATACACACTGTTATTGGGTTGGGTCTGTCATTGGAAAAGTACAGTACAACCTTTGGCATTTACACATAACTACCGTCAATACACCAATACGAGCTCCAACAGGAGCACGACTCAACGCATTGCAAAAAATCAAATAACAGTAATACATGCGCTCCTATAACATAGGCAATGCTTGTTGTGGAGGAAAACCTTTCTTGAAAACCTTTTCCATTCATTTGTCAACGGTCACTCCAGAGACAACCTGTCTTCAGAACTCGCACTGTAGTAAGTACACTTACATGTAAGTAAAGGTGGCTTTCTAGACACAACGTTAGAGCTAATGCCCATTCACCTAGTACTAAATGAAGTATTTAATGTAAATTTCATCCAGAAGCGGACATAGTAATCATTGCTTTGACTTTCCATAGGTTTGTTCTAAATGTAAATGCACAAATGTATGCCATCTATCCCTCAGGGTTCAGACCCATTAGGTTTGTATTACTATTTGTGTATTACATGAATGCCAGTCACTCTACATGAGGAATATTTCTGCTATATTGGCAAAGCTATGCACAGATAATGATGGCCACTGTATAGGAGTGGAGGGAACAAAATTACAGTGACTAAAACTCCATCTGTGCCACGCCAAGAGGAGCCACACTCCACTGCAGTCAAAGAAACGCAAGGTTGATGAGTTACATCCGCCTAATACTCATACAGACCGCTGACCATCAGTGAAGTATGTACTGATACATTGACTATTCGTTATATATCTGCTTATCAGTTATAGTCGTTCTAGACTGGTTGATATAATGACAATGCATTTTAAATTCTGTGCATTGTCTATGCAGTGCCTTAACCTCTACTCGGGACTGCATGCTAGAAGTGTATATTACTCTTGCGATTTCCTAGCTTGCATTAGATACGGTACAGTAACCTTAGAGTAACCTTCCGTATGCCACTTAACTGAGAATACTGTAACAGTAAGAAAATATTTTTGGACACATCACACATGCCATAGCGCATACATGTATATCTGCATAAGAAGTTACTGTCAGCTTGATAAAAATATCAATAAATATACACAGCACCTGTAGGTGACTTATATTTATAATTAATAATGGTTATTTTCATATTATTATTTTAGATCTGATAATACACATAATGTATTTGCAGGTTCGACACTGGATAATCAGATGTAAGTGACAGCGCAAAATTCGCTAACATTTCGCTGGCAAAATCTGCGTCAACGCAGTAGCCAACTGGCCACAAACAAAAAAAAAGATTGGCAGTTGCAAAATTGGCCTATTTCTGAACGCTTATGCTAGTATCGGTGTACAATAACATGGGACAGCGAATGCCAAATTGTTGGTATAAGTGTATTATTGTTTAAAAAAGCCTCGGACCTTGACATTTAACCTTTTAAGTCTTATAGTTTCCAGTGCGTTATTCCAGTGCGTTGTCATACAGCTCAAACTACTGCCCATGTACGATAGAATCCGCTGGCTGCACCATGCCAGGGTGGATGGCATCCATGCTGACTGCCCCACAAAGCTTTGCGGTGTTAACGAACTCCTCCCTCAAGAACCCCAGCACATTCTCCACTCTTTGTTGACCGGCGTATGTTAAACCATAAAACGTTGGCCGCCCTATAAACACCATGCGGGCACCTGCAAACAGGTGTCATTTTCCATAGTATTGCCATTCGAGGCCTTTAGCCCTAGTTCATAGTGTTATACATGTAACAAAACATGATTCGTACACGTACCAAATAAAGATGAAAAGGAGCTTTTTTAATAAATAAATATAATGAGGTATGTCCCAGCTAATCAAAATTAGAATACCAGCGTTTGTTTCTAAGAAAATAAACGTTTCTGTTTCATTTTGGTTGTCGTGCTGATTTTTGAATTATGATACTTTCAGTAACTCCTAACAGATAAAGATTTCACATACCCAGATTTTGGTATTGTTTCTTCATGTGAAGATTATTTATGGGGTCATGTAGGTGTCCTGTAAAGTTAATTTCCACCACAACTCTACCCCAACATATAAACCACTCACCCAGAGCCACTGCCTTGAACACGTCCATGCCAGCCCGTATCCCACCATCCAGGAAGACAAGGATGTTTGTGTGGTTGACGGCTTCAACTATGGCTGCCAGAACATCCAGGGTGGCTGGGGAACCATCTAGTGATCTACCAAATATACGATGTGACAGACGATGACCATAATTATTCCTTACTGTTAAATACTGCTGCAGCTGGTGATAACCTGGTGTTTCTTTTGCACCAGCGAAGATGTAAGTCGCTAGTTGTAGTCAGCACTTCAGCTCCTCCTCCTTCTCCCAGTCCATCTCCTCCTTCGACTCCTCCTCCTCCTACTTCTCTACTACTACTGCTATTACTACTACTACTACTACTACTACTACTACTACTACTACTACTACTAATAATAATAATAATAATAATAATAATAATAATAATAATAATAATTTGGATACGGAACACAAAGTTCAGTGCTTCAAGTGATAGGCTTCTGACCCCACTGATGTGGCCGTGATCTGGGTCATGCCCACAACACGAGAAAAGGTATTTATTTACCACCAGAGACATGCGGGTGGCACCCGGGGGGTGGCAGCAAAAATAGAAACCTGCACTATTTAAACATAGCTGCCAGTAACAATAATAGCGCTAGTTTTACGTTTACAAATTAGTTTACATAAAGAAGCTCTGTACAGAATAAGTTATACCAGTAATAAGTTGTAACAGATACATGTATGTATATGTACCTTTGTTGAATGGGACGCCTATACATATTGCAACTATTGCATACATTCAGTTGATGTATGAGTTACACTGCAAATTCCTGGTGTACAAACCAATAATAATGTGAGATCTTCAGAATAATTTTCCTTGACAACATGGACAATGTGACACATTTCTCTCCGTTCCGTTTGAATAACAAGAGGCACAATGTTTTTTAGCACGCTGTAATTTGTACGGTAGGTTAATCTATTCCCATGTTAATAAAAAACGGCTGGACAAACTGTGTCAAGATTTGAGGAATCAATGGCCTGGTAACATCGTGTAAATCTAGCGAGTAAATTTTATGATTACCGTAATTTATCGACAGCAAGCTACTGCATAAGCCTACGTATAAAAAAAAACTGTAGTGTGGCATCTAATGCATAAATAATGAACATATCTACCGAATTTAAAACAAAAAAAAAAGAAAGTACTGCAGACATCGCACCAAGCATCAGCGGAGAAAATTATTTACAAGAAGATACAGCAAATCAACACAGCTCGTGGTCGCAGGCATCTATATATAGATGCTATGGCCCCATATCGATCTACTTATGAGAAGTTGGCCTAAAATAATGTAACGTGGTGTGTGCCCCCTACCTGTATAACTCCCTGTATGTAGTGTGATAAATTGGTTTGTAATAGCTTCCCGTGGTAAAGTGAACAGATTCCTCTAAATAAATTGTTCAACAAAATGTTCATGACGGTTGTCAAAACTAGTAAAACTATTATGACACCATGCTATTTGTGCCCTGACTGCCCTACATTTACTAGCATTTTTAAATTGAACCGAAATATTCCGAAGAATTGATTTGATTTGATTTTATCTCACTGGGATATAGCCAACAGGAATGAACGCCTGACTGAAGAAAATGTCCTCCTTTTTCATGTAGGCCATGGCCAGTCAGAAAGACCTTGTTACCTAGAACGGAAAAGCAACAAAATGTGTCTTTCTCTGTTCACGGATTATAATACATGTACCTATCACAAAAGAAAATTGCATTATGTTCTATATTCTCATATAGTATAGATGTGCTCTATATGTGGAAAAGGTGGGTAGCAGCAGAGCATAATGGTGACATTACATACTGCAATAGGTAAGAAGAAACTCAGAGAATACTCTGTTAAATAATGTGACGTAAAGTGTCGTGTGAAGAATATTATTGTTATGCAGCATATGTAAAAAAACTGATCCAGGTGCTAGCAGTGTTCTACGACTGCTTAGCCGACTTTGACAGAATCCTGTTCCCTTGTAAAACCCAAAATGACAGAGAAGTGTTGTTTTACACTTATAAATCCCAGATGGCAAACCGGATCGTTGCGTAGTACACCAAGACTGATGGAGCGGTCATCAAATGTTTCCTGTTTAGTGTTGCCAAAAGACGTTCATCATAATGGATGCGCAAATGCCACAATGGTCTACAAAAACCGACTTGAACACGTTATGCACTGCAACACTTAAAAGCACTTATAGTTCCTTAAATTGCGAATTCTTAGTCAAGAAAAATAGCCACTAGTGAAACAAAGCAAAAACATTGTCGCGTGCAAATCACTATGAAAGTTATACGCCTCTATCATATGTAAAGTACATATTAAGTACATGTGATAAGTCTTCACAGATTCCAAGTGACAGACACGTTGTGTGCATGCATATGCAATAGTCCTGTGGAAGTTATCCAGCACTCTCTAAGATAAATGCCTGTTTCTTATGTGTAATTTCATTGTTGAGGCTGGAATGGGCATCTCTGACCACTCGTTTGGACACTTTCATAAATATGGAGAGAAAAACGGACAGCAGGGATACTAGACCACCAAAAAGTGTTCTGCCCTCTCAAGTCAGTTTCGTTCAACACATTTTTCGCCCACAAGGTGTTACTCGAGCAAGGCCATTACTATGTAAGCACAATCAAAAGCAGTTCCGGTCAGCTACCCCAAACCAATCATACATATACCAGACTTAGAGCTGTCGTCACTGTGATGGCGAAGTGGTTATAGAGTCAACCAAAACTCCATCCTAATTACTCAGTTGCTTTCATTGAGTAAAATTCGGGCACTTCTCATAGCGTTTTACACAATGCGCTATATAGACGACGCTAAAAGGTGGTTATAATTTTGAGAAGTACTCTGTTGCTTTACCATATAAGGAAGGTGGTGACCGATAATCTGGTGGTGAGGCCAATCAAACCAGACCCTTGCGTGCTCGCTTGCATATGGCTCTGGTAAGCCAGAATGAAGAAGGCCTTAATGTTTCCCTTTTCTTGCGTGCGAGAGAAATGAGGTCAAAATCATGAATCGCTTTCTTTTAAATAAACTACATAGTGGGTTCCTTCAGTTAGTTAGTTAGTTAGTTAGTTAGTTAGTTAGTTAGTTAGTTAGTTAGTTAGTTATACGGTCAACCAATGGCCACCTAATCCTAATTACTCAGCTGCCTTCTTTGAGTAAAATTAAAGTTAGTTACAACGAAAGTAGGTCTGTCCTGCTCGTGTCAATATTCGAATTGGATGATCTTGGCGCAAGCTCTGAAAGGCAGTTTTTCTGTGTTGGCAATTCATCGAAGGGTTTTATTTTTGCTCTAAATACGGTTCACCAGTCAAAATTCTATAGAGCTTCCGCCGTCATCAGCAATACTTTTCACTCCCTCGACATTCGATATTCTATCCAGAAACTTAGAGTAGACTCGGATGATACTGACGCAGGTAACGTCCACCTACTACCTGCCGTTACTCTAAATACGTCCCAGCCGAGGACAGAGTAACCGCCAAAATTCTGTTAATACTGCCACCATCGTTGGAAGTATTTTGCACCGCCCCCACACTTTCTATCTCCCCCGAAAGCAAGACGGCCATTCCATGGGAGCTAAACTTCTTATCCGTTATTCACCCACTCCGTCCCAATATATATTCGTATGTAATTCCCTGGTTAGCGTCCGAAATAAAGAAACAGCTCCAGAAAGACAAAAGATATTGATAACTTCAAGAACCCGTTACCTAACTTTTAATAAAATCTGCCATTTATAGTAACTTACCCTCAGAATAGCCCCGTCGTCGGATAGTATCAACTCCCTCAATAAGAAAAAGGTCAGTCAGAAGTTCCTCCGAGAAATCCATGACGAAGAATTAGCTGCCCCAAGTTAAACTGCTGAGCTCTTCCGAGTTAAAATGCTGGTTATATCTAGCAACTAGCAATAAAATTCAATCATTCACTTACATGTAGTTTTATTTATTTATTTCATAAAAGCACATACACGAACATACATATACAAAGGGGATGCTGGGTTAGTTAAAACAATATGCACTCCCCCTACCAATAAAATTAACCATTCGT
>JAAUYG010053347.1_pt1 | contig 11347 bp, 9 predicted proteins | sample 7278091 | NCBI WGS metagenome assembly JAAUYG01 (sample SAMN14350201, study PRJNA611818) | marine sediment metagenome | isolation source: surface marine sediment (0.6m) | place: French Polynesia: Moorea | collected 2018-08 | reverse complement strand
GGCCATGTCATCTTCAAATGATTTATTGTGGGCGACACTTGATGGGTGGCTAGTAAGGGAAGCAAAACACATATTCCACAGTGGCAGCAGACAGCCGGCCTAAGATGAAGCATATAAATCAGAAGTGATGGCGCGATGGAATTCCAGGTAATGGAGATAAGTGGGCAGCGCCATGGCGATATTTGCCCCGGCAACAAAGGCTGTGTGGGACGACAGTATAAAATGGAAAAACTTCATGGGGGGCTAACACAGCAATCTGTCTATTCATAAATGTAGAACAAAACTATATTGGTATGTAACATACAGATCTACAGGATTCGCCAACAAGAGTAAGATCGTGTTACGCAAAATCAAGAAAAGGAAGAGATTATGCTGCGGGCCACAATGTAATGTAATGTAATGCACAGGGGCTTCAAAAGGCATATTAATGCTTAGCTGAACTCCAGTGGCCTGTTTATTTATTCAAAACTAAACATATTCCTGACACAGATAGATCTTCCATTTTACACGCAAGCATGCATGTTTCATGGCGTACTCTGCAACACTGACATATGTCAGCCTGTATGTACTGATATTATGTCACTGGCAAGTGAGGCCCGGTGATATTGATTCTTCAGGATATGGGATGATTTAGACATCTCATTTACAAGTGAGAGTTCTTGTTTACTATGTGCGTATATAGTTAATATATTATTTCAAAATGGGCTTGTGGTAGTCAATATCTCCATGAAAGAAAGAAGAAATACCAAATTAATTCAAAACGTTTTACCATGTTTACAGTTCAGAGAACAGCAAGGGGCCATGCAATTGGTCATGACCTCCAACTGCTGTCACATGATAAATGTGGGTCATGTGACACCAACAACAACTATTTGCCATCTTTCCCTGATGAAAGGCAGAGATTCCATCGACAATTTTGAACAAAACCTATGGCCCCTTTCATATCAGAATGTTACGCTGTCGTAAGTCCTGAAACTTTGGAGGATTTCAGGCATGAACATGCTATCCAGCACAAATTTTGCACTGCAACCGAAGTAGCTAATCCGGGAAAATAGTCAGATCAGTAATCCGAATTAAAAGGAACATTTTCCAGGCTTGGCAGCATGGAGTGTGCTGTTTTCGATTCGTCACAAAACGAACATGGTACTTTACACTATATTCTATCAACCTGTCGTCCTTTTTCAAAAGCACTTTCAAAAGTGCTTTGGTCTGCTATGAAGTTATTCGGGAACATGGCACTAAAAATAAGTACATTGCAGCAAATGTCAAGGCTACTCACATGGCAATTATTCCTGCTGTCTGACGGATAATTCGGGTACAGTAGAAATTGGTAATTCATCCAGTATGCAGCGGGATTTGCATTTCTGTGATGCGATTGTTTCTGGCCGGTAGATGTGTTGTACGAATGTTACAAAAATTCCACTTGCATGATGTTACGTTAGATACTAAAGAAATGTTGAATATACTAAACTGCAAATATCGATGTATCAGACGAACCATGTAGCCCAGTATTTGGCTTTGCTAGAATGCAGAACTCCTATCAGCTCATTGATTGACATTGTTACATATGGTACATGTGTATTTTATGCAAACCATGTAGGAAGTTCTTGGCCAGGCATGAAAGATAGGATCTACAGATGCTTGTAGAAAGATTTGACTTTCAGGGTGCATGTACTGAAGGCAAGTGACTGAACAGTTACACATGGGGCAAATAACAACGTCCCACCTCTGTTTCTTCTACATGTACTGCAGCAGCACTACTACTTATAACTTCATTTGCTGCCCTAGTCCATTTCATAACATGAGCATTTGGCTGAAAAAAAGTCCAAAACAACTGCTTTTGAGTGCACCTCGATTTTGCCATGTCATTTAGTACATGCAAGTCCAGATGGACAATGCAATAAACAGCTGGAGTAGGCTTGATATATGCAGTTCGTATGATATTTAATTGGTTTTCCAGTTGGGACTGATCCCACATGTAGCCCTATTAAAAATTCTGGTACATGCACGGGAGCTTTGTTGTCTTTTACCATTATTGCGCTAAAGAGAGACAGGGAAGAATGTAAGTTCAAGGCCAAGTGTATTTTTCTCTAAATCTGGCAGAACAGTTTTCCCTCAAGCAAGGTAAATTCCAGTACCCTATTGCTTAAAATTCCAGCTATGGAACTTGACTTGCATTATGGTTGTTTTTTGCTATAAGAAAAGCTCAAAACTATCTAAGACTGTGAACTTTATTAAATCTTAGATAAGCCCACATCCCTGGAGGAGAAAATAGGTGGTCATTTCTGTAGCTATCATTGTCAATTCAGGAACACAGCCAGATAGGCTCATCTAAATGCTAGTGAAGCTATTGGCCGTGACCAAGCTGTTCTTGTAGATATTGTTCCACTCCCACTGCTGCTAACTGTTGTATTTTATACCACAGTGAAGAGAAGTACTACTTACACAGTACACACTCACAGCCCCTTCCATATCAGTAATCCCGAGTAGAACTTCGACAGATAATGAAATTTTGGCCTAATGATAAAAGATGGAAGAAAATTTTTTCGAGTGGCTGTAACAGGTAAACGATGAGAGAGACAGAGAAATGTGGTAGGTAGACAAGAAATGTCGTTAATATTAGACACTAATGGGAAGTCAAATATGAAGAGCCCAATTGCACCATTTATGGCATTAGCTTTGACCTTGAGTGACCTTAAGTCAAATTCAAGGTCACACAACTTGTGAGGGCTTATACCTTGTGAAGGAGCCGACTGTATGAAAATGTATCTATTAATTACACTAATTGGAAACCACATATGGGGAGTCCCAACTGTACCACCAGGTTTGACCTTGAGTGGCCTTGAAAGGTCAAACTCAAGGTCACTCAGACTTTTAAGTCTTATATTTCATAGAGTAACAAAGTTATGCCATACGTTACTATTAAACACTAACAGGAACCCATATATGGTGAGTCGAACTGCACCATTAGATTTGACCTTGAGTGACGTACTTCAAAGGTCAAAGTCATGCAGATTTTGGATTTACATCTCATAAAGGAGCAGAGTTAGGTCATATGTTACTATGAAATACTAATAGGAAGCCATATATGGGGAGATCAAAGGCAATATTACAGTTGATTTTGAATGACCATGAAAGGTCAAAAAAGGTCATTTACATTTTGAGTTGTAGGAGATCTGTGCATATATTGTAGTCAGTAGTATGTTGATCTGGATGTCACATAAGCAAACATACACAAACATAGTTGATCTGTGCTTCTATTAGCTGAAAAACTGGGCTGGGGGTCATTGTGCAATAAACAAAAGGTCATCATGCAGTTAATGGATTTCTCAAATGATCATTTTAATGGTGAAGAAAAGGAAGAGTTTTCAGGTACACTGAATAATATTGTTATAAAATTTACCTGCCTACGCAGTTGTGGTTTATTAATTTGCTTTGGTTTGTCATTCAGCAACACACCATGAGAGTAGAACACTTTGTCTTGACATGGATTCAAATATGCTTCTCTCAAGTATTGACTATGTGCAAGTAAACAAATTTGTCAATAATTTTGCAGAGGAACAATTTCCGGGTGCTGTTTTTCTTCTCCCAAACTACCGGTAATATAATTTTCATAAGTTACAAAAAACCTATCATTTCAACCATAACCATGGTGTGACGTATTGCCCAAAGCTCCTGTAAATCTTCCGCGAGGCCGGCTCGTGATTTATTAATTCCCTCCTGACATGGCTGTTCTATCAGTATTCTCCCCGGTTGGCGTTTTTCCGTAGCCTGTTATCAGCCGTGTGTAGAGAACTTCTCTCTGAGACCTTGCTACACAACACTGGTCTACATACACATTACGAGCAGCGAGCTTTTTTATGCGAGTTTGTCTACATCAATTCACATTACACAACGGAGGGAATTAGGCAGCATGCAGACAGGCCTTGTATACACGGTTGTTCCTCCTTCCATGGAGAGATGGCTGCGCTTAATGCGTGGAGGTTTTGCAGATGTGCACTGCCGAGCCGAGCTCACGTGCATATAGTAAGAGTTCTCAATGCTAGAGTAGCAGCGGCGTGAGGATGGTGATCAGACAACCTCAGGCCCATAGCCAGTTACGAATGCTTAACAAGTCCGTTTTGTAGCATTATTCCTTTCTTCATCCAGATTACAACATGTGCTGCAACAATACAATATCTGAACCACCGTTGGCCTAAGATCAGATGCATTGAGAATATTTTTTACATGTAACTTAATGGAAGAACATGCAACTGTTTTCTTCTTCAACTTGGTCACCTGTGGGTGTGAAGAAACTTTGGTCATATTTGAAACTCGGAGGCAGCGCATTGCGAAATACTATAAACACTAAATATTATAATACCAAACTGGTACACTGTTCTAGTGGCAAAAATTTTTTGCTAAATAAGGCATACAAATTTGTCCCACACAAAAGGCTACATATGTCCCTTTTGTATCCCATGAAATACTGGGATTCTCAGGTGCAATGTCAGTACTTTAGCTCAGTGTCAGAAAATGCACTCAGGAAGTGCAGCTACTGCAATTAAAGAAGCACTTGAAGATAATATCGCTTCATTTTTCTAACTATACACATTATCTTCATTTTTCTAACTATATAAAGTACAACAAGCTGGTAAGTATTAAAGTTAAGACTAATATAAGGTAATATAACATGTTACCATAATTCTCGAAACTAGGAACTGAAAAACCCTGACTCTTTTACTTGAAAACTGTGGCAATATGATAATCTAAAACTTTGATAAGAATGCACTACCTGTGCCCTTATCATTGTATGTTACTCCTCTTCCTCCTGCCTTCCAATGGCATTGTTTAATCCCTGGGAACTAATAGGAATAAGCATTATAGCCCCACCCTTAGGCCGCCTCAGACCTAGCCCAACTTTAGAATAAACTGAGGGCTCCATTTCAGCTTACCTGTGACTTTGAGCTTCATATTGTCCAGGTTAACCTTGAGGAAAATTCGACCACGCCTCTCCGTGTGATCAATTCCACACAGCTGAGGGACATTCTTCTGGCAGCGTTTATGAATATTCATATCACAACCTGGAAAGGAACGAAAGTGAATCCTGAGCTTTTTATATCCAGGGGTGTGCCGATGTATATATTTAGCATTAACGATATACATGTATGGCTGGATATAATGCTCTTAACAGCTTAAAACTGCTCTTTCCCAGATTTCACCAGTTTAAATACACTACTTTTCAGCAACATTTTATGAATGTTTTTATTGGAGAGGATTTTGGACAGGGCTGTGGAATGAATCCGATTTGCATAATGTGAATGCAATTTTAGACAATGTAGCTTTCAGACATTCACATTCTCATTCTCCAGATTTCTGGATATTTTCTACCACATGCTCACACTTTTAAAACTGCACTGTGTCACAGGTTTACTGGCCAGGTTTAAATACTTACATTTTATGTTATCTGTGTTATCTGTGCCTGTACACAATATATCTCAAAAACTAAGTGACCTTGAAAGGTCATGTTCAAGATCATTGATATTTGAAGCCATTATATTTCAGACAGTTTAGGCATACATTGCTAATGAACACTAGTCATGCAAATTGGACCTATGAAGTGTTGAAAGCATAGTCATAATTGACCTTGAGTGACTTGTGGGTGTAAGGTCAAAAATAAGTTTACTCAGTTACACTTTATATCAGTGTTCAGATAAGGGTCAAATGTAACATGGACTCCTATATACCGTATATGTCCTAATAGAAGCGCAGTGTGTGAGTGCAAGGGCTTGGGTGCACGTCTATTAATTTCAACAATAAAGCCTGTTGTCCGGTACCTACAATACACATATATATGGTAAACAGGAACCATGTGGACCTTTGTTCATAAGGAAGTGGCGATTTGCACATGTGGGGCAGCCAAACAGACCGGAATACCGCTTGAATTTTAGTGTTTTGGGCGATCGTTTGACTTTTTATCAAGCAGTCAGTGTGAATTTGATGTGATGTATTTTGTGCCACAGGAGCGTGCACATCTATTAGGGTATGCGCTTGTATAAGGACATATATGGTATAAGCAGTCTTACATTATGTGGGTAGGGTTTTTTTTTCCACTGTCCCAGCAGTCTTTCTTACAATTATAAACCTTTGTGAACAATTACCATAACAAAATGATTACATAAGACAAAGGCACAAAGCTTAATGGCGCCACACGATTCAGACATACCATTACCAAAAATTGTCATATACATATATGCATAAAATTCTTGCTAGTAAAATCAAACGAAAGTGATTCAAATCAGAATGACTTCTAACACAAAATAAACAGAATTTTCTGTGAGTCTCCAAACTCTTCTATGCTCAAAAACTTTAGTTTTGATATGTTTTATTTGTGCTGTTGGAATGAACCAAATCTGGGAATGTATATAAGTACCTACCAGCTAGTATCTACATTAGTTTACAGCACATAATATAGACAAATTAAAACAAAAACATTTTGTACCAGAGTATAAATCAAAGGGTGGAAGTGAGCTGAACTTTAACATGTCCCATGCCCTTCATGATATTGTGGGAGACACCTTGTGTTTGACCCGCTGATGAAGTAGGCCGGTCCAGTAATCCCATGTACTGGTATTGCCATTGTTAGCGCAGAGATCAGCCAGAGAGGGGGGGTTCAGACAGAAGGCCATCGATCGTTCCCTCTGTCCTCTCACAGAGCTGGCACCAAGGCCCACCTTGGGGAGTTCTTCTTATTACAGCTTGGGTGAATAGCAATTTCCTCAGCAGGTTATAACAGACAAACTCCTCCTAAAAACATTACCTAACGAAAGACTTGGAAGAGCCTTTTACAGGGGCCTCTTGGAGGGAGGACTCAGACCTTTAATCTTAGGATCATTGGTATCAGGGCAGCCCAAGTACTTAGGTTATAGCTACCCCTTTTTCAACTGATTCCTTATATAATGTGGTTGCGGACCAGAGAAAATGATTGGCATAAAAGAATAGAATTTCATTAAGCGTCCCGTTCACACTGCAGCTGAAGCTTAATTTTGTTCCAAAGTTCCGGATTTAAATTTTGGTCTGAATGTGACGATCCTGCTGCATATCTGGAGTTGCGACGGTTTAGTTACACCGGTTGGAAGAGGTGGATTAGTGATCTGGATTTAACTTTAATTATGCCAGATGAAACGCAGTGTGAATGGGACAGTGCTAGGATTAGCCACAGTGGTGCTAGGAGCCGAGTCAAAGGTTGCAGGAATTCAAACAGTGCATTGCTGAATATTGGCAGCCGTCTGTTCAATGTCTATCAACACAGCCTAGGTTTACCACACACATGGATTTATGGCCATTTCAATTACTATCTGTATTTGATATGGTGGCAATATTTCTCTTAAACGTACACAACCTGGCAATAAAATAATATTGCAACTGATTTTTTAGCACTACAGCCAGGTCTTCTGTGAATATATTAACAGTAGTTGAAATATGCTAAAACCAGCACAAAAATCTAAGTACAACACCTCTGAGATGCTAAAGGCAAGTGTATAAGGTATATGTGCCAACAGAGAGCCTCTAATGGTGCAGATAACCTGCATGCATTCTCCACTGAAGAAGATGAGCTGGGTAAAGATTTGATTTAGATCAGCTGTGCCTCAGGCCATAGATCTCCCTGACATCCACACATGCTACATGTGTAAGGGGGAGGGAGCCTTTTATTAACTGCCAGTCATTTATTAGGCACAATATGGTATGCAATGTGTGCACGATGTGGGGGGAAAACATGTTCAGTGGCTCTGAAACCTTGGAGAATCCGATCTTGGCAGTATCAAAAGCAGAAACTGATATATGTGTCTGTATGCTTATGAATGGTAAAGCATTATATGGTCTACTTTTCACTTCAGTTTATGTGTACAATAACACATTATATGTATTACAACAGTGAACAAAAATTATGACAATTTTTTTTTTTTTTTTTTTTTACTCACAGCAACATTGCTATTTCCAATTTTCCATTCTTCTAATTGTTATAGTAAAACCGTCTGAAGCTGTTTCCAAATAAAATATCTATTGAATATATATATGGCAATCTAAGATTAGTAAAAGATTTTAATAATCTGAACTTCTGCATGCAGTATCATGGGTATTGCTAACAAGATTCTTTTTTCATTGGTAATGTTTTCTTCCCCCGCTTTTCTCCTGGATACAATGTATTCTGTATTTTTTTAGGCATTATAAAATCACATTTCACTGGCTATTAGGCTACAAAATTCTGTTTTGCTGAGCAAAGCTTCCTTCTTCCCAGGATCTCGCTGCATGCTGCAGCCTCAGTGGTACGGTAGTTGTCTTTTGGGCCCCGGAATCAGTAAGCCAAACTGGTGGAATCTGGCCTGAAGTCTTGTTTATCTAGTGATTTGGCAAGGGTTAGCTTCCCTCTACCCTCATCTTCTTGCCTTCCAATTTAATTACCTCATGAAGGATCAATCCAGTTCCAGAATGATGGCCAGCCCCACTACAGTACCAGTACCCCCTCTCTTAAAGGATACTCTCGCCAAAGGAAAATCTCTCCAATCTAAGGACAGAATTACTTGGCAGCGAGTCTTATGAATGCATTTAATCCTCCCTTTCACCAAAGGACACCTCTCTTATGAGGACAGAATTATTTGGCAGAAGGGGTGTCTCTATTAGAGGCCGGACTACTGTATCTTCACATAGATTGTATGGGGCGAGGGTTGAATCAGGAGACTTTGAGAAAAAGTCAAAGACTTTACAGTGTTACTTGAGAATTGCTTTTGGCTGGTGAAGAAAGATGTTTGTGAATCTGGCTTTCCCTATTCCTGCTGTGTTACCAGTACACATGGTACATGTATATGAATTACTGTTAAATTTGACTACATTGTAATTTCATCAAAACTAATCAATACCATTATTTAATAGTATTGTATTAACATCATTAATATGTATTGGTAACTTTCTGTATTTATTTTCTGTGGTGTTTTAATCTCTATACTACATGTACTAAGACCCAGTTCATACCCTTTCACATTGCGTTCTGCCTCTGCCCCCGCTTCCTTTGACCCAGGTTTTTTGGGGGGTAGCAACGGCACGTACAACGCCATACAGCCGCAAAGGGAATGTGACACCCTTGGAATGTGACAAGCATGTCCCCCATGCTCACAGAAATTGTCACCAGGGATGGCACTTCCTCTGTCCGTGGTATTTCTCTTCTTCCTTCCTGCGTCCCTGGCCCCATTATATATTACCTCTTCTCACTTCCTTCTCACTGAGGACACACATTCTCCCCACCTCAGCATACCCCTCCTGCTGTCTGACCATGGTCACACATAATCACCACAGATACAGGTATCCGTGGCACCACCATGGAGACAGGTGACACTGACAGCACCTGCTTTCTCAGCATGCTGAGTAATGTGACATTACATGACATAGCTGAGGCCCTGGCATCAGCCTAACCCTGTGTATAGGGAGAGCTATCAGTAGGACTGACACTAAGTGGTAGAAGAGCCCTTGGAGCGGGAAGCTGCGACCATTGGGGACTGGCCCTAGAAGTTGGCAGAAGATTGGTCTGGGGAAAGCTGATTTATGTGCGATCTGAAACGCACTGGGCTAAATGACTGATTACATCATCGCTCAGACATCTTGGTGCTTCAGCTTACTGGGTATCATTCAGGTTATATATTTTAGGTAGCCGAGAGCATTGAGGCTGACATAACAAAATTATCAATTCCCTTTGAAGTTTATATACTGGTACATGGTACGGTTAAATTCCCGTCTAATAGGGACACCCCCTACTGCCAAATAATTGTCCTCATAAGAGGTGTCCTTTGGTGAAAGGGAGGATTAAATACATTCATAGGACTTGCTGTCGAATTCTGTCCTTATTAGAGAAGTGTCCTTTGGTGAGGGTGTCCTGCAAGAGAGGGACCACTGTATTATATAGTAAGGTAAAAGGTCCAATTGAAGCCAGGTGTAGGTAGTACTAACTGAATGTAAAATTTGTGATATTCTTAAAATCATCCAAAAGTCTGTATGCAAACTATAGTAGACCAGTGATAAGAGTCCACAGGCCAACCTCACAACTAACACCTGATCATTTTTTATTAAACCATTAATCGGATATTTTGGCACTGAACGTTTTTGAATATTAATTGGATATTTTATATGATGTTTTCTGGTGAAGAAACTGATGCTCTGCTAAAAATAAATGATTTTCTGACCTCTTAAGTTGTTGGTACAAAGTGTCAAAGTGTAAATCAAGCACACTACTCGAGGAGCCACATATGTTTTTGGGATCAGTCAGCATTTTTGCAACAGGGGGTGCGCACTCAATTAGATACTTAGTTGGATTTTAATATATACACATTCCACAACACTATATGACCTTCTACTTTTCCAGGCCTACTGCGGCTTCAATTAGATGTGAGGCTTCAAATGGAATTTTCATGATTAAGTCTATCCATTTGGTGTCGATGAAGTAAAAACTTATTTACCACCGAAAATAAAATTATATTACTATAATCAGGTTAGCACATTTTATATTTTCCCCCCTGCAAGCTATTGCAGCTACATGTTTATGCCTATCAACATGTATCGTGGCGCCCTGAAGTAGAACGTACAGGCATATTTTGAAAATATTTCCACCATGGCGCCTGCAGAGCTTTGATCCGATAAGCCCCTCCAATTGATGGGCTTTGAGGGATGAGGGGGATATGTGCAATTAATACCTCTCGGCGGGCTTACCCCTGCACCAGCTGCATTAAAGACACACTGCAGAGAAAACAAATCCCAGTTAATCTCCGTCAGACAGAAATGGAAGATTTGCAAACCTGTGGCATGTACTTAAAAGCCATTATTTCGTCTTCGGATGAACGGCGTAAATTCTGTTGTTATCGCCAAAGACTCCTGAATGCATGAAACTGTATAGCAATCATCTTTCACTGTGCTGCTGGTCACCTCCACAGAGTCATAAAGGGCTAGTTTTCGTGCAACAGTGCCCCAGGCAGCCAGGCCAGCCCAGGGAAGAAATAATACTGCTAAATTAATATCACATCTCTCCATTTATCACTGTAATCAATCACTTGGGCTGGAATATGATGCAAATTCTTCAGACTTGGCCTCTCCCATTGGTCCAACAGACGCCCCCTCCTGCCTTTCTCTGGAACTATCAGATGGAAAAGCAGAGGTCAGAAGATCAAACGATCTGTTCCAGCATAACATTCTGTACTGCAGTTGCATTTTTGCCGTTTGTCAGACAGAATAGAAGGCGTCTTCTCTTCATAGGAGATGAAATATATTCAGTGTGACAGATCAGGGTTGTCTCAATGAGAACTGCATTGTGTCTCTTCACTGCTCC
>JAAUYG010267715.1_pt1 | contig 11348 bp, 9 predicted proteins | sample 7278091 | NCBI WGS metagenome assembly JAAUYG01 (sample SAMN14350201, study PRJNA611818) | marine sediment metagenome | isolation source: surface marine sediment (0.6m) | place: French Polynesia: Moorea | collected 2018-08 | reverse complement strand
TGGTTTTTTTCACTGAGAAGAAATGTGAAAATTGATTGAGATCTAAGATCAAGAGAAAAAAAAACTTTTTCAGACCGGACTGGCACGACTGCAAACGAACTGGACGCGCGAAAGGGGCAGAAAGCAGTGGCAGCACACACATTGTGGAGAAACCGTGAAGTTGCAACTAAAGAACTTGTATTTTTGCAGTTCTTAGAAGAGCATTTTGTATGTTTGGGCAAACAAAACACCTTCTGTTTTGAGTGGATTGTGATTGCCTGTTTGTTTGGGTGGAAAAGCAGGTGTTACGGGAACAAAACAGCTGGACTGGTCAGACATAGGGTCAAGGTCATTCCTGTGTTTTCACGAAACATGTCGGCATTGTTGAAAGTACCGGTTAATTTTCTGAAAAGTTCAAGTGGCAACTTGGTAAGTAGATTAGATCTATGTCCAAAAATGCACAAAAATGTAATGTCTATGTTTTATGTTAAATTGCAGAAGAAACAAATTTATATAACATTTTTTGCCAAATGTTTTGCTGTTCTTCTCAGGCTCGACCTTTGACAGCTGCACGAGAGTTTCACGTCAGAGTCAGCGGGCGCAATGAAAGTGCAGCTCACAGCACTGCCACGGTTAGTTTGACCTCTGCTGCCTTCAAATCTTTTGCACACATTGTTTTGTGGAACACTGCAAGTAAAAGACGTGTCGTCTTTCGACTGCGCAGAGCTGTTGTCAGCGTTTATGCCCCAGTGTCACTGCTTCAGAGTCAAACTGCATCTCCGGCACTCTCACCCTGGAAAATGTACCGAATTCGTACAATTCTGGAGTCAGGTGGTTCCATGTGTCTAACCCCACGATATCGTGCGGCTGTGAGTTTGAAATTCAGAGGTTACCCCGCTCACACCGTCACCTGAAGTAACAAGCGAGACGGACCAAAAAAAGCTTGAAGTGACATTCCAAAAGAGAAGAAATCGTGTGTAGAATGGGCAGCGATAGCAACTTTGTCAGCACCATTTCAGCACTTGTTTTGCCTCTGTAGATTTCCAAGGATTACCCTGTCGTGGATCACAAATATGATGCAGTGGTGGTAGGTGCTGGTGGTGCTGGGTTGCGCGCTGCCTTCGGTCTAGCCAGGGAAGGATTCAAGACAGCATGCATCACAAAACTCTTCCCAACGAGATCTCACACAGTAGCTGCCCAGGTAAGAGCAGTCCGTTGTCAGCTCAGACTTAAAACGCCTTTGGAATCAAGTTTCTGGACAACTATAATTGCCGGGTGTTTCCACATTCTACGCATTCCGCAACCAATCTTACACGCACAGATATTTTGTTCAGGGAGGCATCAATGCAGCTCTGGGAAACATGGAGGCGGACAGATGGGAGTATCATTTCTACGATACAGTGAAAGGATCTGACTGGCTGGGAGACCAGGACGCAATTCAGTATCTGTGCGAAGAGGCTCCAACAGCTGTGATTGAGGTCAGTGTTCCAGTTTTGTCAGTGCAAGGGCAGTTTTTTTGTTCATTTTCGCCAACATGGCACACAGCTGACTTGGTGTCAGCAGGGATACAAAAAGAGGAAGCAGGGAAGAGGTAAAGGTACCCACAAAAGGTGTCTTTGTGTCTTGATGGAAAATGCAGAAATGACAAATGTCAGCAGCTGAACACTTCGGAACAAATGGAACTGACCTTTACCTGATTTTAGCTGGAGAATTTCGGAATGCCATTCAGTCGACTGGAATCAGGCAAGATCTACCAGCGAGCGTTCGGCGGACAGAGTCTGGAATATGGCACCGGGGGTCAAGCGCACAGAGCCTGTTGTGTCGCGGACAGAACAGGTCACTCTATGCTGCACACCTTGTATGGCCGAGTAAGTCGTGTGTTATTGTCTTGAAAAGGCTTTCAGCGGCGCGTAAACTCGGTTCGCGTTTCTGGTGAGAACTCGGTTCTCGTTTCTGGTGAGTGAATACTCGGTTGCAATTGTAGTCACTGTATTACGACACGGAATACTTCGTGGAGTACTTCGCAATGGATCTACTGATGGAAAACGGGCGGTGTAACGGAGTGCTCGCTCTCAGTCTGGAGGACGGAAACATCCACCGCTTCAGAGCGAAGAACACTGTTCTCGCCACCGGGTCAGTCTGCTGGCTTTGTGACCTCTTTCGGCGCACGTGTTCTTCATTTGGAACATGTGGTTTTCCAGGATTCAGAAAATCACAAATTTTTCCGCTTTTTGCGTCTTGCTGAACATGTTTGGGATGGCTGTTCCTGTGGTAATTGCAGTGGGTACGGGCGCTCATACTTCTCGTGCACTGGAGCGCATACTTGCACAGGCGACGGCTCCGCTATGCTCTCACGCGCTGGGCTGCCCAACGAGGACTTTGAATTCGTGCAGTTTCATCCAACAGGTTTGTGTTTGACAATGGCACCTGTCAGCAAACGATCATGCGTGTGCTTATTTGAGGGCACAAAAGACTTTGAAAGAAGAGGTCCAGGAGCACTGCAACGGTTTTGAGTCTTGCATGTTGTGTTTGCCAAACAACATCTGTCGATTTTCTGTGCCTAACACGTGTCGGTATCGATGAACTGGATTGTGTGATTGACCTGCACTGGACAGGTATCTACGGAGCTGGCTGCCTGATCACCGAGGGATGTCGCGGTGAGGGAGGTTACCTCATCAACAGCGAGGGAGAGCGCTTCATGGAGAGATACGCGCCGACAGCCAAGGACCTGGCCTCACGTGACGTTGTGTCCAGGTCGATGACCATGGAAATCAGAGAGGGAAGGTGAGTGGATTTTGTCTGAAAACGCTGCACTGTGAACTTAAGTCTGTTACAATCTGTTTGCATTCTTCGTTTATCCTGCAAACATTGTTCCGTCAACGACAACACCAATCTTTTCGTTGCGCAGGGGAGTTGGTGAGGAGAAGGACCACTTGTACCTGCAGCTGTCTCATCTGCCGCCGCAACAGCTGCACGCGCGACTCCCGGGAATCTCGGAGACGGCTAAGATCTTCGCTGGTGTCGACGTGAGCCGCGACCCGATCCCTGTGCTGCCCACCGTGCACTACAACATGGGTGGCGTCCCCACCAACTTCCGCGGACAGGTTAGCACCCACCAGTTCGGCAGATACGACATTCAAACCTTTTGTTGTTTCCTCGGAGACATCCCTTTTGGTGGCAAATGTCTCCCAACATCCCTTTTGTTGCCAGGCGAAAATTGCTCGCGACTCCCAATGTCCTTCAGTGTTGTTGTGCTGTGGGGTTCCAAGTCGTTCCAATTTTCCCTTTCTGCATTCGTTAAAAAAAAGTCATTGACAGCATTTCCTCTCAGTCAGGACAGGAAGCCACATACAGTCATAGTGTGTTGCACATTTTAGTGCGAAGCAATTCCTTCAAGCCAAAAGCGAAAGTGCTGCAACAGTGTAAAACACGCTTCTAGGTGATCACGAACAAGGATGGACAGGACCAGGTGATTGAGGGTCTGTACGCCGCAGGAGAAGCAGCATGCGTGTCAGTGCATGGGGCGAACCGTCTCGGTGCCAACTCCCTGCTCGACCTGGTGGTGTTCGGCCGCGCCTGCGCACTGACGATTGCCGAGGAGTGCAAGCCGGGCGACGCCGTGCCGACAATCAGCCCGGTAAATGCACCGTTTGTTCAGTCCGATGTTGAGTTACATCACACCCAGGTTTTGGGGGGTTGTTTCACGAAATTGCAGTGTGGCAATCGAAACAGGTCTTCCTGATGTCCTGCTATGAGTTCGCTTGTTGTAGTGGAGATGTTTATTGACCAAAAATTTGCAATTTAAAAGCCAGATTGGCTTACCCGGTATGCGCTCTTTTGATCAAGGAAGCAGAGCTTCTTCACTTGAATCGCGCATTCGGGTCCCAAATTCTTGCATCTCTGTTCTGACGCGCGGCTATGCCACTCTTTCAGAACGCTGGCGAGGCGAGCGTTGCAAATCTGGACAAATTGCGTCACGCAAACGGTAACACACCGACAGCGGCTCTGCGGCTCAAGATGCAGAAGACGATGCAGAACCACGCAGCCGTGTTCCGCACGTCCGAGTCCCTCAAGGAAGGATGCCAAAAGATGGACGAACACTACAAGGAGATGCAGGAGGACATCAAGGTACAGCAGGAGCTGAAAACTTCGGCCGGATGTCAGCTTGTGCAGGCAGCACTTTATCTTGGGCCGCAAGTTGATGTGTTCATCCGCAGCATCTGTGTTGCTTCTTTTTCCTTTTGGGTCAGACCACTGAGAGAAGAATGTGTCTCCACTAACTTTCGTGTGGTCAGTTTTGGGTCTGTTGCGCACTGGCATCGCTGCTTTCAGTTAAAATTGTGATGTCAAGGTTTGTGTTGTGCTTTGTGTTGTCAGATCTTTTGCTAGAAACGAGTATCAATCGCTGGTTTCTTTGTTATGATTGTAGGTGTCAGACAGGGGCATGGTGTGGAACTCAGACCTCGTGGAGACGCTCGAGCTACAGAATCTGATGTTGTGTTCAATGCAAACCATTTACGCAGCTGAAAACAGGAAAGAAAGCCGAGGTGCCCATTCCCATGAAGACTACCCAGTAAGTTTTTCTCCGTTCTGTATGAAAATCAAGATGCAAACAGCCTGAGTTGATTGGTTTACGCAGCGTGATTGGAAAAGTTTATAAAAGTTGAACTGTTGAATTGGGAAATGAACTATCAAGGCAAACAGTTGACTTTTTTACCGTAAAATTGTTGTGCAGGTTTGTGATGCAACTGAGATGTAACTTTCACACACTTTCAGGACCGCATTGATGAGTACGATTATTCCAAGCCAATAGAAGGCCAGCAGAAAAAACCAATGGCGGAACATTGGAGGAAACATACACTTTCTTACATTGATGAGAAAACAGGAAAGGTAAAAACAAGTTTCCCATTCAAAGCAAGCAGGGATGATACCTGACTCTCTTCAGAATCGTGAGAATGACGCGGCAGTAGCAAAATTGTTACGCGACAGGTGCTCACACAATTTAATGCAATTCTTCCAAAACGGCAGAAATTTTGTGGGACAGAAACGACTATCAAAATGGCATCTGCATCTCTGACATCATTGACACATTCTTTCTTTTTTTGCCAGGTTACGTTTAGTTACAGACCAGTGACAGACAGCGTTTTGAATGACCAGAGAATTAAGTCCATCCCACCCAAACTGAGAGTGTACTGAAGCGTCTATGCAAGACGAAAGACTGAACACTTCCTGCGGGAAGATGAACTCGTATGTGCAGTGAATACGGAGTTTTGAATCACAGACGCAAGTCAAGCGAAGAGAAAATCTGCAAGTATTTTTTTTTTTTTTCGGAAGAAGTCATTGGTTACTGTTTTTGTTCCACTGACAACAGCAATCATCACAGCCACAAAATCCATAGGTACCATGTGGAAATTTGCCAGCGTGAAACAGTTTGAAACAAGAAATGACCCAAAACACTGGAATTCTAGTTTGGAGCACACACGGGTAGTAGTTTAGTGTAGGTGGGATATGCAGCTGTTGACATCCCTTTGGTGAAATTGTGTAGAATCTTAGTCGATGTTTTCAACTTGTGCACAAGTCTTCACAATAAAGCTGCTTTTGCGTTTTGGTTGGCGTAATCGTGAAAAAGAATTCATCTTCTTTGGAGATCAATCAAGCCATCGCAAAGTGTGAGTCAAGGTCGTATTCAGGGACCGTAGTCCGGACTCGTCAGTCCCAAACTGAAGCTGCAACAGATGTTGCACAAGAAATAACCCGGTGCGACAGTCCAGACAGTTTGTTGACAGATTCCAAGGAGCACCCGAGTGGAGCAAAACCGAGGTAAGCACCAACTTTAAACCCTTTTTGTCGATCCGGAAAAAAATTTCCTCTGTGCAGTTGTGTTGATCTGTCACGAATGTGGCACTGCTTCATGATGGATCAACCACCGTTGCACATTTGTTTGACAGGATGTTTTCGGCCCTGCATTACACAGACCTCTGACCTGTCCGCGAAGGTGGGTGGGTCCTAGTATAGATGCCAAAAAGCTGTCTGTGTACAACCCATGTGCAATCACATTCCTCCTCACGAAGCATTTTTGGGGTTTAGCCACCAGAACATTTGTGTGCAGGTGAAATTTTTGGACATTTTCTGATCCAGGGTTTTCGGAAGAAGCTGGAATGGTGGTGCGGCGTGAAAGTGAAGAAATGGCTGATCTGGGCCTCAGTTTGTTTGGAGAGAGACCCCCGTCAGCATGCAGCAACAAAGCAGCATCGGATCTCGACTTTCAGAAATGGGACGTCCAAAAGCCGTCTCAGAAATACGAAGAAAGACTTTTTGGCCGAGAAGAGGACCAGAGAAGTGCCAGACTGAAACATTCCACTTTTATCAAACACAATTCGTTCAAGCAGGAAAGATGTCCGACACCTAAAAATACAGGAAAATCAAGTTATGTGGATGAAACTTTGTTTGGGTCTGCAAGAAGCATAGTGCAAGACTTCGATGACAAAACAAGCTGGGGAACTGACACCGCTGAACACAAACCTATCATAAGGAAACCCAGCAGTTCGAGGAAAGGTTCAAGACCCAGCACACCAGCCAGCGGCAGACCCGCCAGCAAACGAGGACATTACAAGACCACAAATGCTGGCAGTTTTGTGGATGATACGCTCTTTGCTAAAGGCATCGGATTTGTTCGACAAGGTGACCAGGCTGAGTTTGACTATTTCGGGAACAGGATAATTTCCAAGACCGCATCAAGGCAACATTCCGCAACTTCATCCAGGCCGGGTAGTCGGGGCCCTGACCTGGGAATACAAGGCACGGGCTACAGTTCCAGGCCATCTTCTTCAGCTGGGAGTCGACCTCCATCAGTGATGTCAAGCTCAACCAGAAAGATGCCTTTTGAGACATGGGTAACCCAGTCTAAGTCGGAACAACACAAAATCCTGCCATCCAGATACCAAGTGTTCAACTCGAGTTTTGTCGACGAGTCTCTGTTTGGGTCAAAACCGACCGAGCCAGACTTCCCAGCGCCATGGAATGAACAAGAGGACGCAAAGAAGGGCAAACCCTTCCTGTTTGATTCTTCTTTTCATTCCGCACCCAGGGGTGGCACTGCCGGACACACACCTATCGTGAGAGAGAAGGGCCCGTACCTCAGAAAACCTATTGTTAAGAATCCAAATGCAAAACCCGCTTGGAAGTGAAAACTGCCTCGTTTCGTTTTGGGCCGGGAGTCATGTCTTCGTTGTCGTCGTCCCCCCGACCCCGAGACCCCCCCCCCCCGACATGACTTGATCACGTGATGGGTAGGGGTGGGCGCTCGGCCTTCACGCTGATCAGCGCATATTTTAATATTTGTTTTTTTTTTGTTTTTTTGTTTTTTTTTTGAGTGTTTTTGTCGTGCAAGAAAAGCTGGATATTTGTGCGTGAACTGCCCCCGTCGGTGTTGAATTAGCACAGTTTGCCGTAAACGAAGCACTCAGCAACGAGCTTTCGCTCTGTAAGGAAAGAAATAAACAAATTCAGACAGAGATTGTCAATTTGTTGTGTTCTGTCAGCTGAGCAGAAAACTGCAGCACAATCGCTTGCGCCACAATTGACATGTTCAGGATTTAGGATTCTGTATCAGAGCAAGAACCATGCTCTCGCTCCATGCCTGTAGTCTCGCATTTAGCGTCCAAACGTTTTCCTCACACTTGTTCGATTATTTCATGTAACTAGTTATCCTTCCAGTCTAATCAAAATTCATTTTTTTTAATATTAATGGAAAGATTTGTTGATATGTTTACTGTTTCGTTCACTATGATATCTAACTTTGAGGCTATTCCAGGTGCAAAAATTACCTGTTTCTATTTTTAGCCTCACAGTTGCACAAGCGCAGGAAAGCAGTGGCGATTTCGAAAGAAGAAAACGCATTGCGTTGGATTCTGAATCTGTTCATTTCTCATTTGACAGTTGGCAAAAGGTCACCAATATTCAACAGCAAAGCAGGTTAACAGGTATGGTTCAAAGGTTTCCATTGGTTTTTTGGGATTCTGCAAAATGATGCCCGATTTTTGCTCTGTTGGGTGTTTCTTACGCATATCATGGTAGATATCTAAATTTGCAGAATTGTTTATGAAAAACAGATATCAGAATCACAAACAGAAAAGCATTACGTTTGAGAGAACATGTGCATTTCACATGAGAAGGGTTTGATCTATGGGTCAAGCACGAGCGGCATGTATTTAAGTCTCCTTTTATTGGTGTGTCTGATTGATCTCCAGATCTCTTCATTGATATTTGAAAAAGGAAATCAAAACATTCTCTCCAATGCCTCTTTGAGGAACGTGGACAGGAAGATGTATATGTTGGCATGTTGTCGAACTTGTAAAAAGGGCTTTGGATCTTGGGGGATTTTCCCCTTTTGAAAGCCAGTAGACCGAAGGTCATGCACGTGTCGTCCTTGTCATTGTTACCGTCCTTGTGGGACGCCGCCCACACCCCCGTCGTCCGTTTAGACCCCCTTGGGCTCACCCGTACCCTCCCCGAATCATCCGGGCTGGAGCCCCATCCGTTGGCTGGACATGGACCCCGCTGGACCAGCCATCCGACTTGGGCTGCGCCCTGCCATAACCCCTTCCAGGCCGGGGATTCCCCCCGTTGGTCTCGTGATGGGGAGCGTATTACCGCATGGCCTTTGGTTATTGATGCGACGCCCTTGAGGGTGGAGCACTAAACAGGGCAGTGATCCTTTGTTTTATGCCCTGTTCTTTGTTTGTGTGCTGTATGTGCTTGGATTTGGGGAGGACGGGTATCCAAAACAAACAGGTAACCTCTTTGATGCTTTTGGTCCAACTGACACTTGAACACTGAACACCTGCTGGAGAAGCTGGGGGATGGGGCTTTAGTCAGTGGAAGGGGTTTACAGGGGGGGGGGCATCACGCCTACAGTGCGTACGGCCGTACGGCAAGAAGGACCACCAGAACTCGCTGACGATTTTGGCAAAGCAACTTCATTTTCGCTTTGATTGTTCATAATTCTTCTTGCTGTCACTTTACACGTGTACTGATTTCTCCTTGTTGCAGAATGTCCACGTGTTACGAGAGGAAGTCGGTGCCGGCGCAGAGCCAACCTCGAGGCGTAGTGGTGACGCCATCCCCGGAGATTATGGCGACCACAGAGCAGCCGCCGCTCAGGTAAGTTGTCCTGAACTGTCACTCAAGTTTCCGTGTGAAGCGTCCAAATAGTATACAAAGTCACCAAATGAAAAGAAAACCAGAAGAGTTTCAGTTTGAAGTCATGTATCAACCCTGAAGGTTAAAAATGGGGCGTGTTGGAATTGAGTGACACTTTCTCCTCTGCATTTTGAGGCAACAACATCACGTCTCTTGACACACCTGTTCTTTCACCGTGTCCTTTGAGGCCGCGGCATCAACAATTTGTGTGGGTGGAATGATGGTGAATGTGCGTGTCTGGTTTCAGGTGGGGTCTCCCGGAAAACATGTGTCCATCCAGCGACGAAAGTGACTCGGTGTCCAGCCCAGCCTCGTCAGCAGCCAGCAGCCGAGCATCCTCACCCACCAACCAAGGCACTGACGCGTCTTTCAAATTGGATGAAATAAAGAACGAAGATGGTTGCAAGACATTCAGAGAAGGACAGTTCAAGCGGTGGTTGGCGTCAAGTTTACGCGCCAGGAGGTGTCGCTCAGGCGCTGTGGACAAACCAGACGCAGAAACACCAGACGCGGACAGAAAAACAAAGGAGACCTGCCCTGAAGGTTCTGACATGGAGGTAGAAGAAGTACAGGAGAGCAACACCACTCCAGACAAAGCAGACAGCAGCGAGTCAGAGTCGGGAGGTTGGGTGACTGATAGTGATGGTGATGCTGTTCAGAGTCCTCCGAAGCGAATCAAAACATCCATGACGGATGATGAGGAAAACGTGAACGAGGTGAGCAGAAAGGTGAACGTGGGGAGTGACGTTAACGTGTTGAGCGACAACAGTGAAGAAAGCGATGATGAGAGTGACGAGCAGAAAGACAACGACAACAACAGTGACAAAGAGGCTGTAGACATTGGTTCATTTTTTGATTGTCGGGATCCGGTGTATTCCAAACCAACTGGACCGATCAGGCTGAGCATGAACGAAATCGCCGACTACCGACAGGCAGAGCAAGGTGGAAGCCGCTTTTACAGTTTTGGTTCTGCTGACTTGCAACCGAGGAACTTCTACAGGAGGAAATCCTGCAATTCTGACAGCGAAGAAAATGAATTCGGGTTTCTGTCGTATTTCTCCCTTTCCGTGGGTGATGCAGCTTCCTTCGCTTTTCCGCGCGGCAGCCCGAAGAACATCGAGCAGGTGGCGCAGTTCTGGGAGCTGGATTTCCAGGTCGGGCCTCGTATTTACCCCAAGATGTCGTCATGGGAAACATCCGGCCGGCAGCCTCAGCCTGACGTTCACCCAGATGGTCGCTCCAAATACATGGCGTACAAGAACCTGTATCACAAGTGGCTGGACTGCAACAAGAGCACCACACAGTGGTATTCCAAGTATGGGGGACGTTCTCTAATAGACATTGCACACGGGCGTGTAAAGCGAACTGTGCATAAACTGAAGGCGTGTGAATTTTTACGGGCTCCGTTATCTTAGACGACTGTTTCCCGTTTGAAAGGAACTGTGATTCCAAAGCTGACGACACTGGTTAGATGCCCGAGGGTGCCAATTTATCGCAATACTCAAGTGTGCTGTTGTGTACGCATGTATGTCAAGTGCGGGTAATGTAAGAACATCTTCTGCAGGTTGGGCCTTTTGATGCCTTGTAAATTGTGTGAAATCTGACATGTACTGTCAACTGTCGCAGATCTGTATTTTATCCCGGTGAACGACCGAAAGTGGTGAACGTTCAGTGCGCGCACAATTCACCGCTTCGGTCGCGTGCAATGTTTTGTCAAGTATGTATTGCTCTCGTCGTATTGAAAGTAAAAGAAACTAGTTTTTATTCCTGACAATTTTTGTTTACAAGCCTTTTCAAGAACAGTAAACGTGGCCGTAACATGCGAAAATACTTATTTCCGAAACAAAGGTACATTTCAGGAACTGGTCGTTTTCCTATCACAGACAATAGTCCCAGTTTTGGACACTGGCCATTCAGAGAGCATGCCTGGCATAGCAGGGCTTAAATATTTCGCAGCTGAACAAGGCGTCTGCCACGACACGCGCATTATCGTGAATGGTTTGCTGGTTCACACAAACCACGTCCCCTTTCACATGAGAAGAGATCGCAATTCTGTTGGATCACGCGTGTGGAAGAAAGAGGACCCTAAAATTTGCACACGGCAAAACCCAGTGTTTGTTTGCCTGAAATGGCGATTTTATAATGACCAGCCAAAACATCCATTCGAG
>JAAUYG010179524.1_pt1 | contig 11348 bp, 9 predicted proteins | sample 7278091 | NCBI WGS metagenome assembly JAAUYG01 (sample SAMN14350201, study PRJNA611818) | marine sediment metagenome | isolation source: surface marine sediment (0.6m) | place: French Polynesia: Moorea | collected 2018-08 | reverse complement strand
CAAAAATGTGACTGTTTCAATTGCCTGTGAACAAAAGAGAAACTCATTTTCCTCGAAAGAAAATTACTTTTGGTCCAAAATGGCAGAATCGAAAACTTTGGCAAAACACCATCTGCCCAGAAAAATCTTTCCATTTCTCTCTGTGCGAACTTTTTTTTTTTTTTCAAAATTAAAAAAAAACAGGGGGGAACCCATCACTTTTGCAGAACTTTTGTAGCTTTGTTGCCAATTGATACCATCTGCTCGGAGAAGTGAATGTGGTGGAATTTTGCGATTTTGGTGTCGTTCAGATTGTGGAAAGGTTTCCCGTCTGGTCTGGTTCTGAGAAGGCTCATTGCTGATTTGTCTTGATTTCCTTCTTTTCTGATGACTCTTCGAAGACAAAATGCCAGACAAAGACTCTTGAGGAGGAAAAGAGAATAAATAAAATCTTTGTGAAAAGCGTCGAGTTTATCTGTTTGGTCTCAGTCGCTTCCTGTGTCAAAAAGATGAAGAACAGACAGAAAGTAGACAAAAAACTTTTCCTGGTTACTGAGCAGAAACAGTTGCGGATTGTTTGTCTGGACTCAGTAGTTGTGGAACATCTGGTGCGAGAGGAGAGAGTAACACGTCTGATTGCGGTCCGGTTGTCCCACGGCCCAGAGGCCTGATTGTGGTCCGGTTGTCCCGTGGCCCACAGGTCTGATTGCGGTCCGGTTGTGCTGCGACCCACAGGGCTGCGCTGTTCAGTAGTTTTGCCGTGAGGTGTTTTGTTTTCACCCCTAACAACACGGACGGTGACAAGCGGCCTTATGAAAATTGTGCTGCTTGCTGGCGTAGTTTATTGCACTCAGTATCATGACGTCGTTCCCCTAGGTGTACAGATAATTGGCAGAAATCGTTACGCCCCCTGTTCAGTCTGCGTGCATCTGGTGGATGATTTGGTTGAAGGAAATGTTCCCATGATCAACGGGTCTTCGGGTGTGGATGTTTTCATGCGAATCACTCGTGATTCTGCAACACAGGACGAAACACATCCGTTGCCAAACATTGAAAACTTGGATCTCAGCAAGAAAGATTGTGTCGAAAAACAGTGTGTTCATGTGACAGCTTGAGACAAGTTTTGTTGCTCGGTGCAAAGGTGATGCAAGAGGGGAAAACCTGAGACCCTGTTCTGCCCTTTTCGTCAAAGTCATTCAGCTTTTGGCACGAGGGTTAAATTTGTGACTTCAGGCGTCGCTCTTTCAGCTGGTAGAGGCGAACTGAGTCCCGTTGTTGTTGTCATTGTCATTCGTCTTGGACAGACCCCCGGCCAAAATGATTGCGTAGCCTCGATGTTGATAAAGCGGTCTTGTTTGCTTCTGCTCCCTGGACCACAATCATAGATCCACATCTGTGCTTCGTTTGGCCTGAAGCTTGTGCGGATGTTTGTCTGTGGCACGGGATTGTTTCACGGCTAACAGGACGAACGGACAGGCAGACCAGCTGACTGACCATGTGACCTCGACCCCTGGGGGTCTGGGCTGGGCCTGGTCATCTGTATGGTAATGAGTCTGACTCTCCCCCAGGCAATTCCGTGCCAGATGCAACAGATTGCATTTTGGAGCAGGTGTTCAGAGGCAACAATCCTTTGTGTCGCCTCTCAAAGCTGGTGCCAGATCTACAGACCGTGTAACAGAGTGATGACTATAAATCCGTGTACAGGCAGAGTGATGAGTACATATGAATCCGTACCTAAGCCTGTTCTGAGTCCGTAAACACCTAAGTACGGGGAGTGGTCATGGGTACCCAGTACCCTATTGCGCAATCCCTTGAGCTACACTCAGCTTCATGGACTCCAAGAAAGCTGCTCTCACTTCATTATCAAGATCACTTTAGACTGGCTTCCTTTTGTTCCTTTCGACATGAGATTGTGTACGAGTGGAGAACAGCGTTTCCACAATCACGACTCACGTGCTCAGGTTTCAGTCGCTTTTCCTTGCTGCAGTTGCGCCTCGGATGACAAACGGTTTGAAGCGAAGCCAACTTCCACATCCGCGACATTTCAGCCCGTCCTTTCTTTCCTGCCTCGTTGTTCATGAACAGACTCTAAAGTTGTGCGTTTGTTTACGCGTAGTTTGGACTTTGGATTGTAAAATGGAAGAGGGATGTCATGTGGATTTTGTGCGTGAAGTTGGTGCAGCTGGGTGGGGAAGGGGCGTGGGGGGGGTTGTTGGGGAAACAGAAAATGGCCGCACTTCTGTCGTGGTGCATGCGTGTGTTTCTGTTTTTGTGCGTTGCATTTGGATTGGGCAAGGGGGCTGGTTGTCATGGTTGAGAATCTATTTCATGAAAAAAACTTCTCAAGTCAAAAGGCCACACTGTGTATGCCTTGTAAAGACCTTTTTTGTGTGTAAAGAAATGCTTGGCCACCAAAACTTTCAAGTCAAATCTTGGCAATCAAAAAACAGCATTCATTGTCTAGCCTTTCAGTGGAAACCAGAAAAAAAATTCCCAGGTTGAAACAGCTCAGAGCTGTACATGTATTTCCATATTTAATTCATGAAATCACATGCGGTAGGAAAGGACCTGAGCATGCATATGTATGCGCTGGCTTTGTACTTTGTCTGGGCTGGGTTTGCTGCAGGGGGAATGCTGTGCAGTAAACCATGCGTAAACCATACATGACGTGCTTATGAATATTGCAAAGAAATTTCACGGGAGATGGAAACGGGAATATGATCAAGATTTTATTTTCGCATCTGTTCAGCAGCTCCGAATGTTGATCTTCTCTGTGTCGAATTCGCAACTAGTTGGGGGAGCCGACTTTTTAGGCGACGCGGCAGAAAGCAAAGCGGCGTGAATGAGTCGCACTGCCGTCATCGTTGTCGTTGTCGTCTCCAGGCAAAAGACGTGATGAATTCCCAACTGTTACACACTGGAGCTTGGGTCACCGCTCGGCCTGGATGCTGACAAGCGCCCTTGTTTTGCAACACGAGATTTGCATTTGAGTTTGGAAACACTGCCGGGGGCGAGAAAAGAAACTCGGCTTCATGTATTTTGTCCGTGCCAAGAAGACGACCGAGGGAAAATGTAGCCACAACACATTGGTGATTCTTGGTCAGACACTGGACTGGACCTCCCGACCACTATTTCCACATCACGTGACAAGTTTTGCGACAGGTCTCAGTTGTGCGTGTTGTCGACACACAGAAATAGATGCGATGCAACATGAATATTGTACAGGTCCCGTCGCCGCAGATAAGGGAATTGATTTCTTCCTTTCCTTGTTCCACTTTGTGTGTGCAACAACAATTTACAATCAATAAAAATGGATGCAACCATGTGGAGATATTGCATGCCGTGTTATCGAGTTGTTGGATGTTGGTGTTGTCAGCAAGAAGCACTTCTGCGAAACCGTGTAACATGAAGTCCAAATTGTGATATCTGATATCTGTCTGTAATTCTTATCAGTCTTGATTTCTCTGAAATTGTTCTGGAAATTCATTGAAATGCAAGAAAAAAGTTTGTCTGTGGAGCCTTACTTTTCCTTTTTAGAAGTGTAAAAAAGAACTTGAAGACCTTGAATTTGAAAATGAAGAGCCATTTTTGACACGAAGTTACTCTCTTGGAATTCCAGGCGCCGCGGCCGAGTGGTTGCCAGGCAACGGGTGACGTCACAGACGCAAAAATGGCGGCATTTCCGGGAAGAGGGTCTGCTACCGGGCACGCGCACGCGCACTCATTGAGGGCTGTGGTGGGAGAAGCCAAGAAGGGCTGCGTCCCCTCTGTGGATGATGATGAGGAGGAGGTGAGCCTGTCTGAGGCCCTGGGGATTCATTCACCAGAGGACCTCACAGTCGCGCCTAAACTGAGCGCAACGCCGCCGTCACCAACGCCAGGGGGCGTCAGTGCTGCTTCCTCCAGTCGCAGGAAACGGAAATCCTCAGTTGTCATGCGCAGAGGCATCCCGTCCACCTCACCGCGCTCTATTCAGTTAGTGACGTCACCCAGCCGCCATGACGTCATCGCCAACAATGGCGTCCTTGGAAACGCAACATCAACAGCAACAACTCCAACAACAGGAGGAAGCAATGTACCTTATTACTGCCCGACTTGCGATAAAACATTCTCACGACAGTTCAGCTGGAAGGTGCACATGAACGTCCATCGGGGCATCTTCCCGTACACGTGTAACGAATGCGGCAAGGGCTTCACCAGTCACATCAACCTCAAGGGCCACCTCGTCCAGCACACGAACCGCCGCGAGTTCAAGTGCGCCGCCTGTGGCAAGGAGTTCATCTACAAACGCGGCCTGAACGCCCACATCCCGATCTGCAAGGGCGTCAGCGAAACCAGCTTCATGTACGAAGAAGCTGTGTGAGAAAAGGGACACTGTTTGATCTTGCGAGACCAAAAATCTGGCTGTTTTATCTCTGTATCTTTTTAGTCACGCCTGGGTAGGTCTGCAAATCAGGAAAATTGCGATCATCTCCCTGGGCACTGCGTTTTGGTGTTGTGTGTTCTTTGAGCAGCTGATCATTGTGAACAACCTAAAAGAGCGAAACAGGCCTGCTGGAATTGCTTACAGGAGTTCACTGGCCTGCGAAGAGTCAAGTTGCTTTGCAGTAGGCCTATGTCGTCTTGAGAATTCTCACCAAGCTGGGCAAATCGTCCAAAGTTTCTAGTTTCTATTAAAACTTTCTAAATCCTGAGTAACCAGTGCAGAAGTGCGAAGTGTTTTGTCCTGCAACAAGTGTCGTCTGCACTGAGGTCCGAAACTCTGTCAATTCTGTGTTCAACACACAAGAAAGTAGATCTTTACACAATCTCTATTGAAAGAACTTTGAGAAGTAACAGAGAATATGGGACATCTGTAAAAAGTCTCGTGGCTCTCCTCACACATCTGATGTGTAACACATTGCTCGTTGCTAGGGGGGGTTTTCGTCTTGGCAACAGTTGTTGTGATTGTTGTTGGATCCTTTTGTCGCGGTAACCATGGTCACAATGGACGTGTTGTTGTGTTTCTCAGGCTGCTGTTGCTGTTGATTGGTGGGTGGGGCCGTCGTTATGTTTTCTTGATTCATTTCATCTGTTGTATTTTGTTGCAAACAACGCGAGATCGGGTTTTATCGAGATGGTTGAAATCAGAATCTGTTGAGAGATGGAGACATTTGCAACAGAGAAAAGTTCTTTGATTTGTGAGTTTCCTTGCATCACAAGCAGCTGATGGCAGGAAATTCATTTTTTCGAAAGGAAACACATTTTTGTTGCTGAAAAACCGGAAACCCAATTTGTAACTTGGACAGATTTTTGGCGATCAGCAACTTGCTGCTTTTGGGGACCTTGGCTTTTCTTTTTCTCAATTTTGAAAGAGACAAATGACCTTCGTGTAGGTGTGTGCATGACACTGAGAAACGTTTCTTGGCCAATCCAAAGAGCCTGTTTCCACAAATGTAGCAAAGTTGTGTTCTTTGTGACACTTGCGTTATGCTTGCGAGTGATGGTCGTTGCTTGATATTGGTCGCATGTAAGGGTGGTCGCAGTCAAGTTGCGCCTGTCAAAAACAAAACCTGGATTTGTGTGTACCTGTTCGGTTTTGGGCACCGGGTTTGGGAACCCACCAAATTTTTGGCTGTGCAGTGCAGTGCAGTGCAGTGCAGCAGAGAGCAGCCTTGTTGCGTCCATGTATTATTCTTGTGAGTGATATAAGAGGTCGCTTGTGGAGGCTGGTGGCATCAGTCACCAGTCAGAAAACAGAACCATGGTTTTATCTTTCTGATGGATTCGTGTGCACTGTGTGTGGGCCTGTTCGATTCTGGGCACCAGACCTGGTTCGTTATCTGACCCGAACTTTAGGCCGTGCTGTGCAGCAGAGCGGCCTTGATTCGTCTTGCTGTGTTTCATGCCCCTCCCCTTCCCAATGGCCTGGTCGCTGAAAACCGGTCTTGTTCAGCCAGTAAAAGAGACTGGCTGACACAAAACGGCCGAAATCAGCTCCTTTGGGGTCCTCATTCCACCTACCAGGGATCTGCCACCACCCTACTGCACTGCCGACGTGCATCATAACATCCAAAGTCTGAGGACTAGTTGCCTCGTTTGGGATCCAGTCTGGTGCCGGAAACCGACCGGGCCCTATGTAACATATCACGTTGAGTAACTACTGCTGGTCTTTGTCACTTGATAATAATGTCGTCTGTAAAACGTCCACATTTTACACCGTATCACCGATTCCAAAGCAAAAACACAAACATTCTCGTAGCAAAGCTTTACAGTTGGGTAGATCTACACCTTTGTGTATTTCCATACTGCCGGGTGTGTTTTAGAATAGGGCATTTTTGTCTGTTTTTTGGTGGTCATTTGTTGAGAGAAACCGCTACAGTGCCGTGATTCCGCGCGTGTACGTGTTTCCGTGTGTGTGTGTGTGTGTGACTGAGTATGTGTGTGAGAGAGAGATGCTTTTCATGTGTGTCTGTGTGTGCGTGCGCGTGTGAGTTGGTCAGACTACGCAATAGCCTGTTTTGCGACTTTGTTTCCAGCATCTTTGTCACTGCAAAAAATGCAGTGTTTATTGAGAGAAATGTTGCTTTTACCAAAACAGGGATTGAAATGTGAAGACAGAATGCATGCGTACACATGAATGACAGAACCAGAGAATTTACACCAAGAGTGTGTAGCTTCAAATTATTTCCCAGAGAGGATACTTGTTCAAGGTTAGACAGGTCCGTATGCAACGCATATCACAAAAAAAAATTGTTCGTTGTTGTTGAGGACCAATAGATTCTGCGAAATGGAACAAGTTCTATCACCGTTTGCATTCGTTGATCACGTGATGCAGCTCGGCCTCGACGCTGATAAGCGCCCTTGTTGTTGACCAGATGAATATATTCTCGTTACATTCGCCTTGTTGAGCACTTGACGATCATTTTCTCTGAACATTTGAAGCGTGTCAGTGTGGGTGGAAAGCCAAAACGGACCCAAAACTTTTTGAGGCAAAGCAGCCAAGAGAAACAAAATGCTGAGACACGATGGGACCAAAAATATTGTCTTTTTTAAGCCGCGCGGCTGAGTCACGTGGCCGTCGTCGTCGTCTGTCTCCAACCCCGACCCCTGAACACGGCCGGACGCCCTCGACGTTGATAAGCGCCCTTGTTTCAGTTCAAAAGCTTTGACGGGCCGCTTTCTCAAGAAGCTTTTGGTGGAGCAGTTTTGGGCCGTTTCGGTTTTGACACCCTCGCTCTACTGCGGCTACTTATGCTGAACATGTGTGATTCCTGATTCTGCTGACGATGCTTTGATTCTCTTACCATTCTGCTGATGGTGTTCACCTATTTCTGCTGTGTTATTTATTCTATCACTGGGTTGTTTTTGGCTGGGATGGGGATTTGAGGACCAACCTCACGAAAGTGGATATCTGGAAATGCTCGGGTCGAGTTTTGGGGATCTGCACAAGTTTCCTATCTCAATGTGACAGGAAACTTGGACAGGATGTGTTTTGACTGTGAATGAAAGTGAACGAGAGAAATGACTGTTGTGGATGTGAGTTGAGTCCTTCCCAGGGTCACACTCAACAAGGATTTTATGGTACAGGTCTAACGACCAGAATCCACACCTGTGTTTGTGGTGTCACACTGCTTGGTGAGGTGGGTTGGGTTTAATTCCTTCACATTCCAAATGAAGCCTAATTAACCTCCAGCTCATTTGGCTGGCTGTTTGAAGGCAGTGCCTTTTTCAGTGATGACATTGCTTGGTTTGTGCCTTGACAATCTTCCTTCTGCCTCTACAAGGCCTTATGCAGGAGAAATTTCTGCTGAAACTTTGTGATCAGATTTGTTTCTTTCAGTGTTCAGAAGAACTGCTGAAGCAGATAAATGCTTTTATCTCTGGACAATCTCAAAAGAAACTGGCAAAATCTTCTGCATTCTTGTTGGAAATTTTTGCTGAATTTTTTTTTTTTTTTTTCAACATTTTGCATTGTAACTTGTTATCCTTATTCCTTGCTGCTGTTAGAGCTGTTGATGTTGATTTTGTCATGCTGAATTGTGAGTTGGAGTGAGAAGTGTGGCTTTCTGCTTTGTTCCCTTGTTTTGGGTGGTGGTTGCAATTTTGCTGAGGATCACAGAGAGAAATCATTTCACGCAGAATGTGTGGTGGTGAGGATGTCGAGAACACTTTGGTTGAGAATGGATGAAAAAAAAAATTGAATTCAGGCTTTGGAGAATGAGGTGAGTGATTGGGTTTTTGGGTATGTCAGAGAACTTGAATGGGACCTATTTACGTCCTTTTGGGTGTGTCAAACAGATCAAGAGAAGAGAGAGAGAGAGAGATTGCACGTGTGTGTGTGTGTGTGTGAGATAGAGCACCTGTGGTGTGTGTGTGTGCGTGTGTATGTGTGTGCATTGTTCAATTTCGTGCGTTGTTTGTTCACAATGAGTGGGGCTTTTTTTTATTGTTGTGCGTTTTATTTGAGAAATGATACGCTGTTACATTCAGTCATTTGTTTGAAGTGTCACGTCATGTGATTTTTATCATTGATATCTTGGAATAAAATATTATCTTTACAGAGAGCCGCCTTTTGCGTTCTTCCTTTTGCTCTTCGTTTTTGGTCTGAGAATGCTGGTTGACCAGCTGTTCAGTTGGGATCTGTTGGTTCATTCGGGAATGTATTTGGACATGGTTTGAGGCTGAACAAGACCTTTGTGTGTGTGTGTCCCCTGCCCTACAAGCATGAAAGAGAGGGGCATTGGTTCCAACTGACGCACGCGCATTCTCAGTGGTTCATGTCGGCCTGAGATTTCAGCCGTGCGCGCGTTTGTTGGGTGGGGGAGGACCCCTCCTCCCTCTCTATACGGCTCTGCAACAACGCATGAGTTCATAGCTGCAAGCATTCTTGTTTGTTATCAGCGCCTGCGGCTTCAGTGATTAAACTCCCAACTTTTGCTTCAGCAATGATTTTGTATATTCCACGCCCCGAAACTCCACTATTGTGTGTTTGTTGTGAATTTGTCATCTTTTGTGCAACTTTCCCAAACTTTTTTGTGACGTTTGCTTTCGTTATATATGTGTCACAGCTTGCATGCGCGCGCCACTGAATGAATAGGCTTTTCTGTGAAGGCCGTTTTTTCTTGAGTGTTGTCGTCTTCGAAAAACAACAACAAAAAAAAAACACATTCAAGGGATATGAGACAGGTTTAGCATTTTCGTGGACGTAAAACGCAACGTGAAACTGTGTTCTACGTTTGCGTTGCAAATGCTATTTAAAGGTGTCAATTGTGTTGCCGAATGGTCACTTCTCTTGAGGTGTCTGGCCACATTTGATTTTGTAAGCAACTGTCAAGTTCTTAAGGGCGCAGGTAGTCAGTCTGGTGTGAGTGTGTGGCAATATACTCTAGTAAGCTAGCTGTGGCAAAGTCTTTTATAAGGCAGTGGCAGTGTAGCTCTGCAAAGCTGCTCAGCTGATGTGTTGTTTATCTTGGGTACTGGTACCTTTACCTTGGTGTACTAAGGTAGTGTACAGGGTTAGGTATGCGGTAAGCTACTCGTCACAACGTAGGGAAAATATGCGTAAGTTGCGGAGATCAGTTTGCGATGCAGCGGTTTTTATTCCCTTCCAAACCTGCGGTGATTTTGATTTCTCTTTTTGTATGGCAAGGCTGTTCACCTTCCAATGGGATTCGAAACGCCCCAACTTTTCGCGGAGATCGGCTGTGCTGCTCCAGCTCTCTCTGTCACGGTGCACAAACAGCAAAAGGGCATTGTAAATTGCCATTGTACGGAGGCACCTGCGCTGAAGCAACAGCCCAATTTAAAATCATCAAAACCTGAATCACGTACAGCCACAGGCTGCTTGCTTTGCATTGCTGCTTTTGCACTCCTCCTCTGTTGAGTGGAGATGGAGATTTTGCATTTGGATTGAGGCCAAGTGAATACCTTCAAAGCAAGCTGAATTGGAAGCGCGGAGCAGGGACCCAGGTTGGTTCTGGTTCAGTGGGTATGCAAAACGCATGCAGCTACTGCCAGCAGCCTTGGTATCGCAATGGTATGCAGTTGTGGGTAGCTTACAAAAAGAGCTCAAGCTGAAGCACGGCAGGTTGGTTCGGGTTGAGTGGGTATGCAAGCTACTGTTGGCAACAGCCTTGGTATGGAAATGGTGCTGTCGTGGGCATGATGAAGGTGTTGTCTCTTAAAAGCAAGTTGAAGCGTATATACAGCAGGTTGGTTTTGGTTCATTACCTCTCTCAGTGGGTATGCGAAAACAGTCGCAGCTACTGGCAGAAAGCAGCCTTTGGTATGGCAAGCAAAATTGGAACCCAGAATGCCTTTTGAAGCCTATCAAATCATGACACAACTGTAATTGTGACAAAAGTAGCTGGAAGCCTGATGCACTTTTAACCACTCTGTCCCCACACACATGCAGCGCACCCAGTCATGACACCTTGTGGCAAGAGTGGCAGAAGGTACCCAGAATGGTGTTTCCTCACACACAGCCTCATGCGCTCGCACCACTCTGTCCCCAAACAGTACCATGTACAGCGTACCCAATCATACCATGTACAGCGTGCCCAATCACGACACTGCTGCTGCCCTGAGGTATGGCAGTTGTGTCAGTGGGGAGTGCGCTGTCTCATCACTCTGTCCTGAACCATACAATGCACAGCCTGTACACAATCCTCTGCGCTGCTGCTGCTGCTATTGTCCTTTTGTGTCACACACCATGTCACTGGAGGAGGTTCCCCGCACAGCAACATGTACAGATGCATGTCAGCCTGGTTTGAAGCAACATTTTCACGGCCTTTGAGTTGATGTGATTTTATTTGGGGATGAATCTTGGTTGTGCTCCAGGCAAAAACCAAACTGTTTTTGGTTTTGCGAGGGCTAGATGCACACACGCCTACGTTTGAAGCAATTTTCCAAGATCTTTCAGTTGTTGTGTGTTGTTGATTTCACTTTTGTTGATATATCTCGCTGTGGAGAGCAAACTTGGGAAGGGAGTTGTTGGCTTTCTGTTTTCCTTATTATAGATCTTCAGCTGCGCGATGGTGTTTAACACATATTCATTCAGCGAAAAAAAATGTTGGAGATTGCTCTGTGTCTAACGAGGCTAGATCAGATCGCTTGTTCTTGTGCAAATCAAACAGATTTGATCTGAGAGAGACCCTCCCCCCAAGAAAAAACAGCTCAGAATGACGAGAAGCGTTCACATGTTCTGGAATTCCAAGCCAAGTTGAAAAAAAAATTGATTGTTGTTCCCTAAACAAATCAGTGGCGACAGCTGTGAGTGCGGTTTGTTATCTTGATGAAGGGAGGTTCTGGGGCATTGGTTTTTGTGCAGGAATTTCCTTGTTTGGAGCAGGCCTGTGATTTGTGAGCAACGTGGCACTGCATGCGGT
>JAAUYG010079750.1_pt1 | contig 11348 bp, 5 predicted proteins | sample 7278091 | NCBI WGS metagenome assembly JAAUYG01 (sample SAMN14350201, study PRJNA611818) | marine sediment metagenome | isolation source: surface marine sediment (0.6m) | place: French Polynesia: Moorea | collected 2018-08 | reverse complement strand
TAGTAGATGCAGACTTCCTGGAACTCCCCGGTTATTCCAGATGGCCAATGTCTATGGCAGCTGCTACCAGCCGGGGCCAGGCAAGGCTGGGGCTCTACCCCCAGCACTATCTACTGCATACAGTGGAGGTCAAGGCTACAATATAGCCCCACTCCCCCCCAACTCGAGCTACTGATCACTCTCTCTCCATATCATGCATGTATGTATAAATACATACCACACAGTCAAAATATACAGCAAGCAAATAAATACTGAAAGAACTGCTCCCATATAATGTGACAATTGTATTGATGTCTAAAATAGCACCCATAGCTCAAATTAGCTAGTCCCAGACAGTGAACTATATTGTACATTTGTTTGCTGCACCTCAGTGGACTTTGTCACACATGAAAATTCATTCCAATGCCCATGGGGTAACTGTTCATGCAGTTCAATCCAAATTTCACAGCCCAATTCTGCAGTGGTTGCAAATGCTGCCATGTTGATGAAACTGTTATAAGTTGTGTTAGCGCAGCAACCCCAAACAAAGCCTGACATTTTCTGCAAGAATGCATTGCAGGAAGACAAATCCATTGACCTTTATGACCACTAACCTGCTGATCCCTCCCGGGAAAGGAGCGATTGGAAGGCGGATACATGTCCGTATTTTCTGAAACAACAAAAGCATATTCTGGTATCCGTGGATTCTAAAAATCATGTTTAAAACTTCTTGATGAAACATGAGAAATCAGAATGAAGGTTGTGGATTTGATAAAATATGAGCGCGAGTCTTACTTCAACACACTAATCACATTCAAGCACTTGGGAGGGAGATGCTGTGGTACTAACCATGATATGACTAAGAAAGCGGTGATTGATACCAGTCTCTGAATCATCCCTCTAGTTAGGTGGATCAGTTCAGATGACAGCTACATGTTACAAACCACAGCCGCCATTCATCTCATCTGTCAATCTTTTACAGGAAATAATGCACAGAATGCCACAGAGGAAAGTAATTCTTAATTACCAATACAAAACATTTAGTAATTCTTAATTACCAATACAAAACAATGAACCAATCACCACCAGCTTGGGTTAATGTCATACATAAGGTCATGAATGTTTGGCCTTTCGCCTGCAGTTCTTCGAACAACAAACAAATTTACAATGGAAGAAGCCACCCAGAGTGAAAACCATATAAGCATTATTATTGTTTCCTAAAGGTCAATGAAAGAACTGATCACTAATCAATGTTAATATATTTAAAGCAACCCCCCCCCCCCCCCATCTCCTGCTAGATCAGCAAGTGAGCTGGTAGAAATGCCAAGTTGGGGACATCAAATGCCTGTTACTTGACGACTATACATGAGAAGATACACAGCCCATTATGACCCTGTATTCCAGTGGGTTCTATATCTCCACTGTTGGTAGTAGGAGTTTAGGGAAAGCCAGCAAAATGAAGGGGCTGGGAACAGGCAGCATAAATAGCAAAGAGGAGGTGAAGACTCTTTTATTCCCCCTGGGATTAACCCGCTTTTACTGGATAAAGACAGAGCCAATTTGGTCCAAGATTGATGATTGATTTTACATTAGACGGAGTGGACTCATCCCGGCGGAACCCCCTTGGCTTCTCCCATCTTTGCAATTCAATTAACAAGTGCTTTGCTAGTCAGCAAAATTGGCACAACTGCCACGCCACGGCACTGCCGTGAAGACAAGATATAATGATCTTTGGTCCTAACTGCTTATATGAAGCGCTGCTAGTTCCTGCGCCTTGATATTGGCCTCAATACTTAACCCCCACAATCTATCAGGCCCCGTTTTGGGGGAGGAGTGACAATACAATCTAAAGCTAAGCCAATTACGGTGACAACAGTCGTGATGGATAGGAGATGTATGGGCTTTTAACCAAGTTTTATGCCAGCGTAGCCCCTAGAGTCTTTCTAGAGGGGGCAGATCTCCATTTTGCCCCTCCCCCCCTTCCAACCTACAAACACACATTTGGTAGAGTACATCTTTGTACCCCCAACACCCCACCCCCCAAGCGTCTGGTACAATTGAATTAAGGGAAACAGTATGTGTCTCGTTTCCTACATAACAAGGCATTTTTGCAAATTGGTTTAGTGCAAGAAATAATGGTCATTTGGTTTGGTGAATTTAACACATTTCGGTGGTATTGGGCGGCAAAACAATTCCCAATTCTGAGTATCCATGCCTCTTGGAAAATGTGAATGGAGAGGATTGGCATGACGGTCAATTTTTTTTTTTTTTTTTTTTTTTTTTTGCATAGAAAGGATCTTGTTACATATGGCCGGATATCACTACATGTACTTGCAATTATGGACCTTACGTTTCTTTCTGCCACTTACTCATTAAGGCCGGCATGTCATTGGTGACAAAAGGACTCATGTTCTCAGGTATTTGTCCATTATTTGGGAAGTTGTGATTGTTAAAGGGCACCATCTGTAAACAAAGGAAACACAAAAGTCAGTCTACTGTTGATGAAGCTCTATACAAACAATAATTAAGTCACAGTGGACATTCTAAACACATTCTTTTCGCAATAGCATATAGTAGGGAACCATACCGTATTTTTGAAAACACCTGTGTAGAACTGCAATTTTTCTATTATGAATCATGGGTTCAGTAACATGTATTCTTCTTCCGAAGCTATAAATGCCTAATCCTGTTATTACTTTTCAACTTCCAACTAGTGAAAATCGTGGTCACACCACAGTTAACATAAAACTTTTACAAGGAAAATCATATCATTAATATACACAAATATATGTTGAACAAATACATATTTTATGAATAAATGATACGTACTCGATTCGTTTCATAATTGCCATTGTCTTCAAGTCCTGCAAAAGAAACATGAAAAGACATTTAAATAAGACCTATATCTGAACAAATTTAACATATGAGTAAATGTCATAAGTGAATTCCAGTTTGACTTGTCAATTTCGGATGAATTCTTGTCTGCATCAAGTTCATCACGGCGATCTGACAAACTTAAGAAATCACAGAGCATCTATGGACTTTGAAAACCCTCTAATTGATCTGTCTGGGATAATTGGCTTCAAATTGAATTGAAGCAATTTATCAGCCAATTTGGCATATTAGCAAACTCCACTGCAGTCCAGCATGCCATGACCCAGGACGTAGCACTGGCAGTGGCCTGAGCTAGGCTGTTGGTTCTACCTGTAAGTCTCACGCAGGCTTCAATCCTGGCACGAAGGCATCCCAAAAAATGTCACAAAATTTCAGCCAGATCTTAAAAGCCACTAATAGCGACCAATTCTCTCATCAATAGGCATGGCCGGCTCCATACTTTTGCAAGTCGGGTATTTTTAGGGGAAAGGTAAATGGAGCTAAGATCATGTTTTTTTGCAAACATATACTGTAGTATATGACTGGAATAGGCAGGTGCCATCTTGGCTGCCAATTACATAATACTGGCTAGGTTACAAACTCCTGATGAAGTGTTTGGATGTCTATTTACCGAATATTACCACAGCTTTTCTCTTGGCTTTCAGTAGACCATCCCCAGAGACTTGTTGGCTCTCAGTATATGAGGCATATTAGTCTGGAACGTCCGATAATTTTTTTAAATATATTCCTAACGGTGGGGGTTGGTAAAACATGGATTGGAACATAATATTTTTTTTGCAAAGAATTAACGTGCATTGTCACACATGTATATTCTTGGAAAACCCACCGTTTTAGGACATGCGCTGGGTAATACGTATAAAATACCAATATAGTTCCGTTGCATTATTTTTAGTACAAGAGGCTAATATATATAACAAACTTAATAAATAACTTAGTAGGTGCCCAATTATTTTTTTTTCCATGGTATTAGCAGTCTGTTAGTTGGGTGGCTTGGTGGAAGTTCCTCCTGGGTACCACCCTACCGCCACGGCCCTCTGTGGCCCAACTGAGGACTGGACAGGGCCGGCAGGTAAACTAATAGGCAGGTTGGAGGGGGTCAAACCCCAAGGCCACAGCCAATTTCCTCCAACATCCCCATAATTACATGTAATCCTGTAAGCTGTCACAGTACGGCCACACTACCTCTCCACCACCCCTCCTCTCCAAACCAATGGCCTGATGTTGTCCTCAAGCCAGGGTAACCCACCACACCAACACTACAAACACCCCCCCCACTCCACCCCCCCCACCCCACCCTCACAGACTTCCCAGAAAGACATGCTATGTCCCATTACAGAAAATTGCATGGACCCAGAGGCTTGCTGAGAGTGCCTGGGACATGAATGCCCGGAATAACTTTCTGAAGAAAACTATAGTATCATCGTGAAGATAAATATATTATAAGAATAATTTTATATACCGTATATGTCCTAATAGAAGCGCAGTGAGCGACTGCAAAGGCTTGGGTGTGCGTCTATTAATTTCAACAATAAAGCCTGTTGTCCGGTATACGGTAAACAGGAACTGCGTGGACCTTTGTTTACAGGGAAGTGGCGATTTGTGCATGTGCGGCAGCCAAACAGAGAAGAATACTGCTCGAATTTTAGTGTTTTCTGACAATCTTTTTATGTCTTATCAGGCATTTGGTATGAATTTTATGTTATGTGTTTTTTGCTGCAAGGGCGTGCGCGTCTATTATGCGCTTGTATAAGGACATATTCGGTACATACTTTCCTTTTTTGGGACTTCTTTTATTATTTTTATACTGGCACCATTTTCAATATTTTTGTCACATGACATATGCAATTATTATATCGCTTTTCTCTACCAAAGCAAGCACTAGCTTTACATATCCATGGCAGACCTGTTCCATCCATCACCTGCTTTACTCCCTAGGGAGAGTATACATCCACATACACCCTTTAAAGTGTCCCGGGTAATTCAAGTACATTTGCCACTGCTCTGTATATGCCAGGTACTCATTGCGGCTGACTTAACCGAGGCACCATTGTCACCACCAATAGCCCATACCTCATGCAAGAACGTGTTTTGATTAGCCAACTGTCAAAGTATCATATCTGTATCTCTTTTAGGTTCTTATTTTGTCCTACCGCCAGATGGACTTGGTTGCCTTTTCGTAACATTTATTTCTTGCCCTTGCAAATAGTCTTTTTCATGCATGGGAACGCTGCTGCCTGCAAACTTAGTGAGAAGTACCTGTATGCTGCTCCTTCATCCAGGTTCCTTGTAATACAGGCTAATGTTCTGTTTAACAATTTTAAGACCTCTGAAAGCTTGACAAAGAACGCAATGTTATATAAATACACACATGTGCTCTGAAAAAGAGAAATGAGAAAGCAACAACCTGGGATTCCATGAAATAAATTTCTTTCAAATCTATGGACATTGTAAAGTTTCTAGTCAAGCATAAACTCTGGCAGAGGTACAATAGGCAGCCCAAGACCCATAAAACCCCAATAAGCTTCTTTATGGGTTGCCGGCCAAGAACCAAGTCTATGTAACCCAATGCAAGCCAGCCACTCCTGTGCAACACCTTGTTGAGAACTTAGGAGGGGGGGAGCTGAGGTTGGGTGCCCCAGGCAACTCTCGGCTGGGTGCCCTGACGCTCTTCACTCACTTCACACCCAGCACAAACACAGGTGGAGCCACGCAGTCTGGCCCCAGTTCTCTGTAGGGGGATTCCATCACCCTACCTTTGCAGAGAATGCATTCCTGGGGAAACCCCCTTTGCCATTATGGCCATACCTAAGAGAAAAAAAATTTACCCATTTACCCATATAGACCATGTTAAGTCAGCCTTAATTGTAAGCCATAAGTAAGAACTTACTGCAGGAACTTCGATATGTCCTGTGTCCATAAACGGCCGACATTTGGTGTGGGTATCCGGGTGATAAGGCTGGCTGGACAGGTGCTGACCCTTGGTATGGCACTCTTCCCTGGTAAGGTGGTGACCCTGGGGTCATAGGCTGCTGGTAGCCACGATACATTCTTATTCCATCAGATCAGGAAGAAATAGGTTTGTGTAACTGATTCTTGCTGAACATACGATTCGATTTACTACAAGTCACTGTTCACCTGCTCTTCCGAAAACTAGAAAGGCCCAAGTCCACAGCTTGACGCAGAGCTTCACACATTTAGTCCAAGGTGTCTCCTTCGACACTTTCCGGCAAGGTATATGAAGCACTGTGATACTATCCAAAGTTAAATATTAGTCTTGGTGAAGCTGATGTTTGCACTTGGTCACTTGAGGCATCACAGGTATATAGAAGCCTGTTTCAGCAAGCGATGCCTTATCTCTGCGATCACCCAGGCCAAACTCCCCTTCATGGAGATTCCCACTCACTCAACAGATCAAGATTCAAGGGGGGCTACATGCGGATCTTTAACCAATCCACTTCTATAAACCTAATATCATACAAAAGATTCTTATAATCTCCTTTGGGTAGCGTGACCATCTATCAAAATTCTGCTATCCAGCATGTTCATTTGACACAAAAATATTAAAATATTTTGAGCAAAGAACTCTGACTGGAACTCGAGGCTTGCACATGATCCAACTTTGCAGGTATGCCGAAGAAAAGAAAAGACTGGCCGTAATATAAAACCTATTACGCTGAAAGTGGGCTCCCAGCATCGAGTTTGCACCCTTGTCGCTAGCAAACAAAGCTTCACTGGAGGCTCCCCCAAGGTGTCCAACTGCATACAGCTATCATTCATCATGCAAAGAGAGAGGTATATCCCCGGTGCCGCTCTGTCTGGGCCCACTCAAGTCAACAAATAGCTGTGAGTCAGCCAGCATGACCGAAAACTTGCGGTAGACAGCCTGGCGCCAGCCTCTCTTTGCTGCTCGGTTATGTGTTGTATGAATCGTACACTTCGCAGGGAGTTCCTCCGGAGGTGTTTTTTACAACCCAGGAGGAAATCCACAAGCTCATAAAGCAAGCCAGGCCTACGGAGTGATGGGTTTTCTGCGGTGGAGTGTACACACATGCTTTGTGGAGGCCAGAGAAAGCCCGTGTAGCGTGTAGCGGGGGTTCCAAGGCAAAGTTACTGTTGGAGTAACTTGATTTGACCAAACTGTTAGGGTTTAACAGCAAGCTGACGCACACCAGCTGGAGTTCTATCTCCCTCAATGTATATACAGAATTTAAACACATTAGAAAGCCAATGTTTGTCAAGTTTAGAAAACTTAACAATCCATTCACTGCCATCAATACCCGCATTCTAAACAAATCTCCAATCCCAACAAAATTACTTATCTTTATAGCAAAATACAACAACAAAAGCTATCAAACTATGAACGGCAGAAAACAGGACTTTTGGCTATAAATTAACAAAACCTTTTTCTTTGGGGGAGGAAGGAGGGTGGTTTACATGACTTTAAAAAAGTCCAAAAGCATAGAAATAGCTCTGTAGTGAACCCCTTACCAAAAGCCCGAGTGATGCATAGCAACTGAAATCTTGACACAAGTCAATCCTACCACCCCAGCCTGCCACAATATATGATAGAGGGTAGTGATTAGTACTTTGACTTATACAAGTGACTAGTATTGCAATGCAGGTGGGAAGAGGCATAAATCCTGAACATGTTCAAAACATATGTTCTTTTAATTTTGTTTTAGTGACACACTATGGTAATAATCACTGAAAAGTTTAAACAGTGTATTCAGGAAATAATATGTAGCTGTCATTGTTTCAGCCATGTTGATGTTGCTTTTGAACACAGGTAAGCCCCCAAACAACAGACATTGAATGGTTCAACTATTTCACGTATACTAGTAAGTGTAACACAAACTGATATTTTTGGTCATATGAATTTCCCATACTTGCTGAACTGTATCAAATCAAGTTATTCTCAATACCAGTTGACAAAATTTGTGTCTCAATTCTTAGACAGAGAATCTTTTTCGAGTGTATTTATGGTTGCAATCAGAAGAGAGGACACCTGATAAAGCTTCACCCCATACAAATGCATTGGGGTACATGCACATGCTTAGAGGTCCTACTCCAGATAGTAGTAAATAGGTGGACAAGGACTTTCCTGAGTAGCACTGCTATAGACAAGAGGTGCATACTTCACACCTTCAGCCTGAACCCAAGAGGCCGTACAATGTCCTGTGTTGATAGCCCGACAAACCACATGTGGCCTCTCTAGAGTGTCTAGTGTAGGGTAGTTCCACCTTCTGAAGCTTCAAGGTGTGAAGACAGAAACTGCTGCTGTCATTACACCTATGACTGAGAAATGTGGCTTGGTCTGACTTTAAAACAGCCACGAAATCTGGAACCAACTGCAAGGAAAACGGGGATGAGGATCAACAACACTATACAGAGTGGGCTACTTCATAAAGTTTGATCCTAAAGATCTTTTAACCTGAAAGTTTGCAGCATTTTGATATCCATATATCTGGCTTCTTGGCCTATTGATTAATTTAACCTACTAAAAAGTTTCAAAAATTCCTAATGTGTTGACCCAAGATACTTGCCTTCTTACTCGATAAGTTATTTTTATTTTTCAAGTTAACTTTTCAAAGTCCTAACGTGTTGACCTAAGACACTCGCATTCTTACAGTTACTTGTTAAATTTTTTTATTTTTCAAACCAAACTTTTCACATGAAAAAACTTGCTTCTTCCTTTAGTTTTCTCCTTTCTGTTGAATCAATATATATGTCATGACTTTGGTCATGTGTATTCCTGGTGTGTACATGTTGATAGTTGGGCAAGAAAGTGTCTTTGAAATTTTGGAAAATAAATCTATCTCTGGCACACAAACTTGTATTATTTCTAGCAGCTAGCAGCTCCAGCCCAAGACACCAATGTGGGGAATGGTGCCAGGATCCAATAACAGCCAATTTGTTGGTCAATGGAACCTCATCACTGTGGTGGAGATAGGCTGTCACCTGGCAATGACAGCTTCATTCTTGTCCTTTACCACCTTGCTCCCCAAGGGTACCAAAAGCACAAAGCTAGGTTGTGTGCCTAGCTGCATCTAGATGGCAGCACTGCATGGGGATGGAAGGCTAAAGAGGTCACGCTTCAACACCGTATCTCAAAACATAATGTACCCATACACTTAGCATGCTTAGGCGGCGCTGAAAACATGCAACTGGAAAGTTGGTGCATTATGCCTGTCAAACATGCTTTTCACAATCTTATCATTGTCCTTTTTAAACTGTTTTTTTATTTTATTCTATTTTTAAGGAGATAATATTACTGGTACATGACAATACTGGTCAGGACCTAGACTCAAAAATTTTTCAACGGATAAATTGGAAGAACTAAATTTTTACAGAAATGGTGCCAAATTCCAAGTTAAGTTTAGTTCTCAGACTGATCACTAAGACCTAAGCAAGCAAGAAGCAAATCTGCTATCTAAATTCTGTTGAATATGGTACACTAAGGCAAAAGGAACTCTAGTATACTAATCCCACTGAATGATTTTATTCGCCAACAATATTTGTCTAGCAAGTAGCAACAATTTAATATCAACTCAACATCACAGTCTACATTGAGGATATTCTTTTTTACGTTAATGCCTTATTGGTATGTCCCAACAGAAACTGAATAATCTAGGATTGGCTTAAAATCATGTTTGTGACAGTTGCCAACTAATTAAAGACGCCCATCTAATGAAGATAGTGCTATGTACCGACACTAAATTAATTTAATGCAGAAGACCCCCAAGCAAATACTTGGGTGAAAGTCTTATCACCATGTACCATCATCAGCGCATTGACTAAGTAAGTGAGCAGACTTTAATATGGGAACAGAACAGCTGAGGACTCGCTGTCTGAGAGTTGCATTTTTCAATCCCACGGATGTAGTGATGATTATGGATGTTTTTGGCCAACTTTGGCCTCCTCTGACCATTGTGACAACATGCAATTGGCTTGAGACATGCACACATTCCAATGACGCACACAAAGCTTAACCAAGACCCGGCAAATGGTTTTAAGGTCTACAATTTTGTAAGCAACATCGAGACCTGGTAACAGATAGCAAGCATAAAAGTATGGAGCAGCTACATTTGTCAATTCTCAGTACTGAAACTTGTGGTACAAGCACCTGAAAAGTTTTGGCTACATACAGTAGAACTACACACAGTAGATTAAGAACTAAGCTACATACAGTAGAACTAAGACTGTGCCACTTTTGCTTAGACCATGGGTGCTCTTACTTCTGAGACTCTGGCTGTTAAGAGAGATGACCACTGTAGGTACAATGTATGAGCATAATTAAGAAAAATACCAATGAGCCAGGAACACCTGTATGAGTTAGTAGGCAAATAGGAGCCAGGCTGTTAGACTGGCAGATACCAGGACCACTACATGAAGCTTGCTTTCATGGAAGACTGGTGACTCACCTTCCAGAGAACAATATCAAACTCTTTCTTAGCCCAGATGTTTCCTTATACTTGTAGCAACAAATCAAAATCCCTTGAATGAGTCACTTTTGGTGCAAAGAAAGCTCTACATAAAATCCTTCAAGAAAGTTAGTTTGGCGCCCAAACCTCAAACACCGAAGCACATTAACTCCCACAACAACCTGAATTATTACCATCATCATCAACAACCGGTCAAAACTCTTTAACACTATAATGAGCTTGCTAAAACAGGAAGAAAACAGTCTCCTGGACTTACAAAATATTGAAAATTTCTGTTATTTACAGCCAATTGTGTCAACTGGCAAGCTAGTAGCATGACACATCTGTTTATTTTGGTCTCAGAGATTGACTTGGGGTTTTAACCTTTCAGGTAGAGGGCTGGAAACATTCTGTTGGAGACATTCTCTGCGCTAGGCGAGTCCTGCTGACCCCAGCCTCCAGCCAAGGGACAGACCACCGACCGGCAGACAGGAATCAGAGGATATCTAAGGGAAATGGCCAGCATGTCAAGACTCAGCAGGCCCAATGGCAAGCAGTGGTTTCTGAGGACAGGGCGTGGCAGGTGCTTCCTTCCATAGCTCAAGCTCTAGATTGATTTCAATTAATCCACTACCTTCCCGGGAGACCCCTGATTCCCGGGGTTGCCATTTCTCCAGCAACAAGAGCCAGTTCCTAGCTGGCAGCAGCATCTCACCACCCAGCAACAGTAGCAGCTGATATTGTGTAGTTCCAAGACACCCGGGGTCCCCAGCGGTGACCCGTCTTCCCTTGGCTTGAGGAAGGAAAGCCTAGGGGGTAGCAGGCTAGACAGGACCAGCTTCCATTGTCTTCAGCAAAGGCTTTTCTCCTGTTGCTCTCATACCAGGCATCCAGCAATGGTTTTCCATTAGAACAGAAACCCAATACAGTACAGTCCCCCTACCCAACACCAGAAATACAAGCCTGCCCCCCCCCCCCTCCAGTCTCCCAAATTGTTCCCTTACAGGCAACAAGCAGAAGTTTTGGTGGCAGTGACGGTAACACTGGCCATAG